>Ga0185317_100115_pt1 | contig 29761 bp, 28 predicted proteins | sample DevilsHole_FD_128020 | JGI IMG/M metagenome (GOLD analysis project Ga0185317, IMG submission 128020) | Groundwater microbial communities from Devils Hole, Nevada to study Microbial Dark Matter (Phase II) - Devils Hole (SPADES assembly)... | ecosystem: Environmental > Aquatic > Deep subsurface >...
GGGACAGTAGCCCGACGCGCCAGCGAGGGACCGGGCCTGATTTCTTGTGATTTCGCCATGTGCTCCCTCGCTGGCGCGTCGGGCTACTGTCCCAGAATCGTGCAAGGCTATTTAGGACACAAACCATCGAGTGCCAATCAAAAGGTGTTGATCGCGGGTAAGCCCTGATTTCGCGTATCCACGCCGCACGCGCCGAACCCGCCGCCCCACGTCGTGGCTCAGGGACCCACTACAGGCGCGCGAGAGATCGGCTATACTCGACCGCCCGCGGGCCTACCGAACTGCCTCTGATCGCGCCGACGGCGACCGGCACTGTGAACTGGTGAACACCTGTGTGACAATCCGAAGGAGTAGAAACACTGATCGACAAATCTCAAGCCAATTGACCGATCCTTGAAAGGAGCTTTCCTGATGAACTTCACAAGGACCGTGTTGTCCCTGTCCCTCACCGCGTTCGTGTGTGGATTGCCGGTCGATACTGCGCGGGCCGACGAGCCGGCGCAGGGAACATCGAAGAAACTCGATCTGGGCGACGGCGTGATGCTCGAAGTCGTGTACATCCCGCCCGGCGATTTCATGATGGGCAGCACGCCCGAGGAGAAGGCGTGGGCGACGGGCATCGAAGGCGGGGCGACCCCGGGGACGGAACGCGAGTCTTACGAGGGCGACCGGCCGCGACCGATGCGCGTGAAGGACGGTTTCTGGATGGGTCGCACGGAAGTCAGCGTGGGTCAATTTCGTAGTTTCGCCGACGAGACCGGATATGTGAGCGACGCGGAGAAACCGGGCGGCAAGACTCAGTGTTTCGATCCAGAATGGACCGGCTACAACCTGACGACGAAGGTCGTGCATCCATGGAAACCAATGTCGGGCAAGAGTTGGCGCGACCCGAACTTCCCGTTTCCCATGAAGGACTCCTATCCGGTCGTCTGCGTGAGTTGGAATGACGCGCGGGCGTTTTGTCAGTGGCTGACGAAACGGGAGCGTGAAGCGGGCCGCCTGCCGAAGGGCTTGGAATACCGCCTGCCCACCGAGACTGAGTGGGAATACGCCTGCCGTGGCGGCAGCAAGCAGAGCCACTTTTTCTGGTGGGGAAACGAACTGAGCGGCGGCGAAGGCCGGCTGAACATCTCGGCCGTCGATTTTCTGCCAGGCCGGAAGCGCATCTGGCCGCTCGCGAACGCTCCGTGGAGTGACGGTTTCGCGTTCGTGTCGCCGGTGGATCACTACGGAGAAAAAGGCCGAAACGGATTCGGCATGGCCGACATGTGTGGCGGAGTGTGGGAGGTGATCTTGGACCACTTCGACCCCAAGGGCGGTCACGAAGAACTGTACGTCGTCAAAGAGAACCCGCGGCCGGTCTGCCGGGGCGGCAACTACTTCGACGTTCCCGGCAACGCTCGATGTGCCGTTCGCCTCGGACTCCAAAGCACCATTTACTCCGACTCCCGCGACGGATTTCGCATCTGCCTGGGCGTGTCGCGAGGCCAGTAGTGTGGCAGGAGTCGAATTCACGAATCGGGCAGAGTAAACTCAGGACCAGCCTGCCTCGTTGGTCGACGATCGGTGCCGAGTTGTACACGCAGTCGCCTGCTCGTTCGGGAGGCTGAAAAAACGCGTGCGTGAACCACCGCGGACATCAAGGAAAGGTACACCAACGATGCGATGCGTTCGTCAAACGGTCGTGATCGCGTGCTCGGCAGTTTGGGCGACGGCGGGCGGTAGTTCCGCGAACAATAGCCTGCTGGGGGGCGCCGACGACGATACGCTGTTCGGCGGCGCCGGCCGCGGTCTGCTTATCGGCGGACTTGGCGCCGACATCCTCCGCGCCGGCGGCGGCGACGATATCCTGATCGGCGGCACAACCGTGCATGACCAAAACCTAGCCGCCCTCGCCGCCCTTCGTGCCGAATGGTCCAGGACCGATACTAATTATCAGGCTCGTATCGGCCACATGACCGGCAGCACTTCCGGCGGCCTGAACGGTGCGTACCTGCTGAACGCCATCACAGTGCTAGACGATGCTGCGGTGGACCAACTATTCGGCGAATCCGGCGCCGATTGGTTCTTCTACAAACCCACCGGCAGCCAGACCGACGTGCTAGGTGATCGCAAAAACAACGAAACTGCAACGCAGATCTAGATGCCTGAATCCATAATCGGCAGGCGACAGGGCTAGTTTGTATTCGCCTTCAGCCACTCCTCGACTTCATTTGGCTTGAACCCGCCGGGGCCGGGCGGGCCGTAGTAGGCGATCTTGCCGTCGACGCCGACGATGACGAAGCGGTCGGGCCAGCCGGCGTAGGCCTCGTTCACCGCGTTGTCTTCGCGATCGAGCACCGTCGTGAAGCTGAGCTTCAGGGTTTCGTTGCAGATCTTGGCGTTGGCCGCGCGTGCGACCACGTCGTCCGTCTGCACGACTTTTTCGAGCGTCTCTGCGCCGTCGCGAGCGACGTAAATGATCGAGTCGGGATGGGCCTCGCGGATGTAGACGAGCAGGAACTCGGCGCGGTCTTTGTATTGCTGATAGAGCTTCTCCACGTCGCCAGACTGGCGACGAAACGGCGGTCAGGTGAAGCTCGTGAAGACGAGCACGACCGGTCGCTTGCCGCGGAAGCTGGAGAGCGTGACCTCGCGCTTGCCGGCGAGATCGGGCAGCGTGAAGTCCGGCGCCTCGTCGCCGACTTCGAGCGACGTATCGTACCGTTCGCCCCGCGCGGCAGGCGTGATGATCTCGCCCGGCCGCCCGCCTCCGCCGCGCCGTCTGCCGGTGGCGCGAGCGATTTCCTCGCGATCGACCAGGCCGTCCTCGTCTCGATCGAGTCTCATGAGGACGGGTTCGGCCTCATCGAGTTCGTCGCGCGATAGGCTGCCGTCGCGGTCGCGATCGAGCAGTTGCAAGAGAGGAGGAAGCCCCGCGTCGGTGGTTTCGGCTGGGAGGTTGTCGGTGTTGGCGTCGCCGGCGTTGGACTTCGCGGGGCGGCCTGCCAAGAACCATGGCCGTGTGGTCGTGTCAGACTTGAAGAACTTGAGCATCAGCTCGGCGACTTTCTGTTGGCCCGGCGGCGATGGGTGGGTGCCGTCGCCGCCGAAGTCGCTTTCGTTGTAGTAGAACCCGTCTACGCGCGGCTGGGCGCCGTTGGCCCACAAGTACGGTCCCCAACTGAGCCACGGCGACTTCACATCTCCCTTCGCCGCGTCGAAGTTCAGCGACTCGTCGCCCGTGATCTGCTGCTCAATGAGCCACTTCACCGCAAAACCGGACTCATAGGCGTACGGCTCCGGGTTGAGCCGGGTCGTCGCATAGCCGCCGTAGGTGCGGCTGGAGAAGTACACGAGCTTGAGGTTCGGGAACCGCTCGTGCAGTACGCGGGCGATGTCGGTGAGTTCCGATTGCAGCACGCGCGCGTGTTGCGGGAACGGCTGACTCGGTCCGGCGTCGGCCTCTTTGACCCATGCGGCCTGCACTTGTTCGCGCGTGACGCGGGCGTTATCGAGCCGTTGATCAACGGTGGTCCAAAACTGCTGCCCGCGGCCGCCATCGTCGGTTCGTCGAATCACGGCGGCGGTCATGCCGCCTTGCGCGCCGTCCACGATCACGAGCTTCTGGTTCCTTTCTGCGTCGCGATCTGCGATTCGCTTGAATGCCGAGAATTCCTGCGTGGCGTTGCTCATGCCGATCGACAGCAGCACAACCTTGCCATCGTCGCTCGGCTTGCCGTCGCCGTCGAGCGGCTGCACCGATTTGGCGAGCGCGACTCCGGCCGCCTCGTGCGCGGCGGGTCGGTTGTTCTTGCGGTCCGGATAAAGTCCGCCCTTGAATCCCTGATACTCGGCGTCGCCGAGTTCCGTGATCGGTTTGAACTTCGACGTGTCTGGGCTGACTCGCGCGGCCGGTCCCGCAGGTCGGTTGCCCGGCCTGGCTGGCGCGTCGGCGAGTCGGATCCCGCGCAGCACGGGCTTGCCGTCCCGCGCGCCGGCAAGAAACTGAACGTCGGCGCCCTCTTTGAAGTCCCTGAGCTTTTCGCTCAGGTCCTTGCCAGAGCCGCCGAGCACCTGTGTTTCGGTCTCACTGAGCGCCAGTTCGTGGTCCTTGCCGTCGGCCGAGAGCGTGATCGTCATTCGCTCCAAATCGAGCTTCTTGACCTTCGCTCGTCGAATCTCGCCTGCCTGGCCTTCGCGCGGTCGGCCGCCGTCGCCGCCCAGGCGCAGGCCGTCGAGCACAAGTCGCCCGTCGCGCTCGACGCCGCGGAACAGTACCTGAGTCCCCTCCTTCAGCCGCTCGTCCTTGAGGCGGCTTTCGATCGCTCGGCCGCCGCCGTCCATCAGGCGCGAGCGATCCGTCACGACCAACTCGTGGTCCTTGCCGTCGGCCGTGATCGTGATCGTGCCGTTTTCGGCGTCGACCTTCTTGATGCGACCGTTCTGCGGGCCGTCTTGGCCCAGCGCCACGGCGGCGACGAGCGAAAAAGTGATTGCGACACGAAGGCGGGTTCGGAGCATCGCGAGACTCCTTGAACGGGAACGTGCGGAACGTGGCTGTGATATTACGCTGTGGGATGCGGTTCCGCCAGATGCGGCGACGGACGCGGTGTACCGCCGGGCGCGGGTCACTTCACGGCGAGCATCCGTTCGAGCGCGACGACTGCCCAGTGGGCTACGTCATCAGGGACGCGGATGATGTTCACGGGCGTGCCCTGAACCAGATTCTCCAGCGACCAGCAGAGGTGCTGCAGGTCGATGCGGTACATCGTCGCACACATGCAGACCATCGGCGACAGAAAGTGAATCTGCTGCTCGGGGTGCTGGTTCTTCAGGCGATTAACCAGGTGCAGCTCGGTGCCGACGGCCCATTTCGATCCGGCGGGCGACTCGCGCACCGTGCGAAGTATGTACTCGGTCGAGCCGACCAGGTCGGCCATGTCCACGACTTCCATCATGCACTCGGGATGGACGAGAATCTTGACGCCAGGGATTCGCTGCCGAAACATCGTGACGTGCTCAGGCTTGAACATTTGGTGCACACTACAATGACCGCGCCAGAGCAGCACGCGAGACCGCGCGATGGCTGCCTCGGCATGGCCGCCCAGCGGCTGACGCGGATCCCACAGCGCCATCTCATCGAGCGGAATGCCCATCCGCTTCGCCGTGTTGCGGCCGAGGTGCTGGTCGGGGAAGAACAACACGCGGCGGCGCTGCGCGAACGACCACTTCAGCACAGCCTCGGCGTTTGAGCTGGTGCAGACAATTCCGCCGTGTCGCCCGCAGAACGCCTTCAGGTTCGCCGCCGAGTTGATGTAAGTCACCGGCATCACGTCGCCCGTGTCGATCACTTCGCCGAGTTGGCTCCAGCATTCCTCGACCTGGTCGATGTCCGCCATGTCGGCCATCGAGCAGCCAGCGGACAAGTCGGGCAAGATCACTGTCACGCGATCGGAATTGCTAGTTGCTGGTAGCTGATTGCTCTGAACTCTGAACCCTGAACCCTGAACCCTCATCTTCCGATTCGCCAGCACGTCGGCCGTTTCGGCCATGAAGTGGACGCCGCAGAACACAATGTATCGGCATCGGTCGTTTTGCGCGGCCAGCGCAGACAGTCGGTAGCTGTCGCCGGTCAGGTCGGCGAACTGGATCACCTCGTCCTGCTGGTAATGATGGCCGAGGATCAGCAAGGCGTCGCCAAGTTCCGCCCGCGCGGCCCGAATGCGGTCGGCGAGTTCCTCGTTTTCGAGCTGGCGAAACTGCTCGAAGTCGAGTGGCACGGCGGCGGTGGTCAGTTCTGCGGTGGCCATGATCGCGCGGTTTCCTTGGCGACGGTTATTCAGCCTACAGTTCGTGTCTGGACGTAATGCTAGGACTCGATGCCAGAAGTGTCAACCAGCCTCGGATCAGCGCGTGAGCGCCCGCGCGGTGTGATGGCGTGGCTTCCAATTGGACAGCGACGAGTCGGCGGCCTATATTGCCGACTCCGAGGCGTCGGTCAACCAGTCGTTAGCGGCGTCTGTTTGAAGGAGCCATCAATGAAACTTGGTTTGATCAACTCCGCGTGGGCGCAGGCCGGCCGCGAAACGGCCTGGGGAATTCGCCAGACCAAGGAGATCGGCTTTGATTCGATCGACATCTTTGCCGACCCGCTCGACATGGGCGTGACCGAGCGGCGGCGGATCAAACGCGAGTGCGACGCGGCCGGGCTGCCGATCGTGTCGATCGCTTGTGTGGCCGTCGGTCTGATCGATTTCAACCCCAGCGTGCAGCGGTTCCACGTCGATCGCGCGCAGAAGTACCTCGATCTGGCGTACGAGTACGATGCGAAGAACGTGCTCTTGGTGATCGGCGAGTACATCTGGGAGCAGCAGGTGATTCCGCCGGCCGAGCAGTGGCGCACGGGGGCCGAAAACGTGCGGCGGCTGGGCGACTATGCCGCGCGGCTCGGTCTCGACATCGCGCTGGAGCTGGAGCCGTTCAGGTTGTCGCTGGTGAACACGATCGACAGCATGGTGCGGTTTCTGGACGACGTGAACCAGCCGGCGGTGAAGGCGAACATCGACGTGTCGCACATGTTGCTGTCGCGCACGCCGGCCGAGGCGCTGCGTCGCCTCAAGGGCCGAGCGTGCCACGTACACATCTCCGACTGCGACGGCAAGGTACACGGCGACCTGCCGCCGGGCCGCGGCGTGGTCGACTTCGCGCCGTACCTCAGCGAGATCAAGGCGCTGGGCATCGACGGTGCCATCTCGATCGAGTTGGAATACTCGCCGCAGCCCGACAAGATCGTCGAATGGGTAACCGAGGCGTATCGCGAGACCGACAAACTCATGCGCGCCCAGGGCCTGCGCGGGTGAGTCTTCGGCCTCCGGTGCTATTCGAGAAACCCCGCGACCTTCTGCAGCTTCACGAGCAAGTTCGCGACGGCCGACTCGAGCGCGGGGCAGGTGCCTTGCAGAGCAATCAGCAGCTTTGGGCTCTCGACGAGTATGCGTTGCCGCTTGTCGGTGTCTGCGCCGACAACGCTCAGCAGATTGTCGTAACGGTCGGCCAGCTTGATCAGCTTCGCTTCGGGCGACGCGGTGGCGAGCCGCCGGATCATGTCTTCGTGTCGGGCGGACTTGGGCATGCGGCTGTCGTTGCTCAGTTCGGCCACGATGCGGGCAACGCGGTCGCCGAACGCCGCTGCAAGTTCATCGTAGCGCGTGCCCGAGTCTTCGATCGTGTCGTGCAACACCGCGGCACACAGCACCTCGACGTCGTCGCAGCCCGCCAGCCGCCGTAGGTGCTCGGCCACGCGAAGCGGGTGTACCGCGTAGTCCACTGCGCCGCCATGTTCTTGCCGCTTTTGTCCACGGTGTTGCTCGACGGCGAACACGATCGCATGAGCGAGCAGCGCGTAGTCGGCCGGGCCGGTGTTCATGGCAGAGTCGGTTAGAACGACGACGTGAGGTCGGCTTCCGTGAGCACTCGGAAGTTGATCCGCTTTAGCGTCTCGACCGCCGCCTCGTGGTTGTCCACGTGCAGAGCGATCGCGCCGTACCCGTGCGGATGGATCATCATCGGATACGCGTAGTGAATGTTGATCTCGGCCTGCAAAAGCGCGGTGCAGATGTCGAGCAGAGGTTGTTCGGCGTGAGTCAACTCGACGACCACCAGGTCGCTCTCGGCCACCGCCAGGCCCGCCCGCTCCAGGATTTCGCGGCCCTGCTCGGGGTGGCTCAGCACCAGGCGCACGATCGCACAGTCGGCCGAGTCGATGATCGACACTGCCACGATGCGCACCTTGGTCTTCTCGAATCGCCGCACCACGTCGAGCAACTGGCCCACACGGTTTTCCAGAAACACCGAGAATTGCCGAATGCTGGGCCAGTCCCGACCGCGATCAGTTCGATAGGCGGTCGCCGCTCCCTCACCGATGCTCATAGAGTCATCCTCGCTACGGCCGCAACTCTATGCCAAAAAAACGGTTTGGTCAACGTGGAAGGTCAGCGGCCGACCTGGTTCGTCTCGTCGATGAGTTTCCCGATCATCTGCCAGTAGCCGCCGGCGGCGAGGGCGACGTCGAACAGAAAGATCGCGATCGCCGCGGCCCAGACGAGGTACTTGGTTGGCCGCCACAGCGCGGGCAGCACGAATCCGGCCGCGGCGACGACCGAGAACAGCACGATACACGTCGTCGCGTGTTCGCGCACCACGGCCGATAGGCGCACGGAAACGCCGAGCCAGCCCGATAGCTCCTGCGGCCGGCCGGCGACTCGCTCGTCCACGATGCTGCTCATCGTCGGCACCATGCGGGTCAGTACGAGGTAGCACACGACCAGACCGGCCGCGAGGTAGAGCGGGGCCAGGGTCAACCGGCTCGGTTTTGGTTTGGGGCGCGGTTCAGCCATGCTGCATCCGGGCCGCCTCGACCGTGTTGTGCAGCAGCATCGTGATCGTCATCGGCCCCACGCCGCCGGGCACGGGCGTGATCGCGCCGGCCGCGCGCGAGACGGGTTCAAAATCCACGTCACCCACAAGGCCGCCATCGACGCGATTGATGCCGACGTCGATCACCACCGCACCGGGCCGAATCATGTCGGCCGTCAGGAAGCGGGCCTGGCCGATCGCCACCACGACGATGTCGCCGCTGCGCGTGACGGCGGCGATGTCCGACGTGCGGCTGTGGCAGACGGTGACGGTCGCGTTCGCGCCGGCGGCCTTCTGCATCAGGATCAGCGACAGCGGCTTGCCGACGATGTTGCTGCGGCCGACGATGACGACGTGGCGGCCTTCGATCGGAATCTCGCTGCGCAGCAACATCTGCTGCACGCCGTGCGGCGTACACGGCAGGAACCGAGGTCGGCCGGCTGCCAGCAGGCCCAAACTCACCGGGCCGAACCCGTCGACATCCTTCAGCGGATCGACGGCGTCGACGATCGCGTCTTCGTCGATCCCCTTGGGCAGCGGCAGTTGCACCAGGATTCCGTGTGCCGACGGGTCGTCGTTCAACCGCGCGACTAGATCGAGCAGTTCCGCCTGTGACGCGCTGGCGCCGAGTCGGTGCAACGAGCCGTTGATGCCCGTCTTCTCACACGCGCGCCGCTTGTTGCGTACGTAGACCTCGCTGGCCGGGTTGTCGCCGACCAGCACGGCGGCAAGCCCGGGCGTGACGCCGGTGTCGGCCTTGAGCTTGGCCGCGCGGGCCGCGATCTCGGCACGCATGACCTCCGACAGTTTGTTGCCGTCGAGAATCCTGGCGCTCACGGTTCCTTCCTCGATAGTTTACGTTTCGGCCGGCGAATCGTGCGACGCCGCCGGATCGTGGAACATCTCGCGCGCCTCGCGCACCGCTCGACCCGCCACCCGCATTGCAACGCCGAAAAACGAGACGCACGCAGCGCGGCCGCGGCCCCCACACGCGACGCGCGACGCCAATACAGGCCCAGTATAACCACGGCCGATGCGCCCGAGAGATAGATCGTGCCCGTGCCCGGCACCCGAAGTTAGCGATGCTCATTGCCGGCGGCGATCATGTCGTCCGACCGTGGATCGTGCAACGGCAACGTGAATACGACGCCGGCGAGTGGCAGCCAGTAGATCGCGTGCAGGGCCCAGGCCACGCCGATCCGCTCGGCCATCGCACCCAACGGCCACGACACGAGCTGGCCGACGCTCCACGCTAGCCCGGTGATCATGCTGACGGCCACGCCCACGTTCGCGGGCGCGTACTCCTGAGCCATGACGACGTTCGCCGGATGCGGCAGCATGAGCACAAAGCCGCCGGCCGCCAGGCCGATCACCATCCAGTAACCGGGCAACAGCAGGGCGCCGCTGAACACGAACGGGGCCGCCGTCAGTGAAATCAGCATCACGGCCTTGCGCCCGATGCGGTCCGACAGATGTCCGCCGATCGGACCAGAGACGGCGTTGGCGAGCAGGAACAGCGCGAGCGACAGGCCCGCGAGATCTGTTTCTGAGAACGGGCCGCCCGTGACTCGCTCGCGCAGCAGGAACGGCAGGAACGTGCTGGTGGCGATCTGGGCCGCCGCCCGCACGCTGACGGCGCCGGTCAGCAGCGCGAGCGCGACATAGTTGCCACGCCGACCGTTCACCGACGGCGACTGGTTGTGGGTCGCGAGCAGTTGGTTGTTCGGTTGCCTCAACAACCAGAACATCGCCGCGGCGAACACCAGGCCCGGCGCGGCGGCCAGGTAGAATCGTTCGAGACCGAAACACCTGAAGTACAGCGCACCGAGTAGCGGCGCGAGTCCGAAGCCGATGTTGCCGCCAACTGTGAACGTCGACATCGCAAGGCCGCGTCCGCGTGCGGCCCGGCTGGCGAGCGCCGCGCCCTGCGGATGATAGGCGCCCACGCCGATGCCCGCGAGGAACAGGCACGCCGCCAGCGCCGCGTAGCTCGGTGCGAAGCTCACGAGTCCCATGAACAACCCCGCCACCGCCGGAGCCAGCGCCACCGCCGGCAAACGCGGCCAGCGGTCGGTCACCATGCCCATCAGCGGCTGAGCGAGCGACGCGGTCAGGCCCATGACGGGCGGTAACGCACCGATCTGATCGAGGCTCAGGTGCAGCCGCTCGCGGATGATCGGGAACATCGGCGCCAGCAGCGTGTGGCCGTACGAGTCGATCACCGTGTGGCCGGCGCTGAGCGTGACGAGTTGCACGCGATCGACGCGATCGTCGGCCGCGCGGCCGGTCGGCTCGGCGGCAGTCTCAGATTCGGTGAGTTCGATGCTCATGAGCTGTGGGGTGGGCTTCTAGCCTGCCTGCCAGTTCCTCTTCCAAATTGGCAGGCTGGAAGCCCGCCCCACGGCCAGGCGGGGAAGGCTACCGGGCCGGCGTGCTTGGGCGCAACGTCAGTCGAAGCGACACGGCAGCGCGACCGCGTCCCTCAGCCTTTCGAGGTAGTAGTCGCGCGGCACTTCGACGGCGCCGAGCCGGGCCGTGTGCGCGTTCAGGATTTGGACGTCGAAGAGTGCGAAACCTCGGCTGCGCAGCCGATCGACGAGGTGTGCCAGCGCGACCTTTGACGCGTCGCGCTCGAGGTAGAACATGCTCTCGCCGGCAAAGAAGCCGCCAATCACGACGCCATAGATGCCGCCCACGAGCTCGCCGTCGCGCCACGTCTCGACGCTGTGGGCGTGCCCGCGGCGGTGCAGTTCGCAGTACGCCTCGATCATCGAATCGGTGATCCAGGTTCCCTCGGGCCGCGCGTCGGCACAGCCGCGCATCACGCCGGCGAAGTCGCGGTTCACCGTGACGGCGAACCGATTCTGGCGCAGTGTTCGTGCGAGCCGCCGCGACACGTGCAACCGATCGAGTTCTAATATCGCTCGCGGGTCGGGCGACCACCACAGCACCGGCAGCCCCTCCTCGAACCACGGAAAGATGCCGCTCGAATACGCGACCAACAGCCGATCGGGCGCGAGGTCGCCGCCGATCGCGAGCAGCCCCTCGTCGTCCGCCTCGTCCGGCGGCGGAAACGGCTCCGGCTCCAGCGGCTTTCGGGATGCGAACATGACGGTTATCAAGTTACACTGTGCCGGCTGTGAGCGGAAGCGATCAGCGGTCAGCTACGGACGTCGAAGCGAACACAGAGGCACAGAGTACACAGAGCTGCCGACGCCTAACTCCTCTGTGATCTCTGTGCCTCTGTGTTTCAAATCTGGGATGATGAGTACATGAGTTCGATTCCAACGCGACCACTGGGTCGGACCGGCCACCAGGCGACGCTGTTCGGCCTCGGTGGCGAGGGCGTGCTGCGCACGCACGGCCGAATGGCCGATGCGGTGGCGGTGATCGAACGGGCGCTCGATCTTGGTGTGAACTACTGCGACACCGCGCCGGCGTATTCGTCGAGCATGGACTACTACGGCGCCGCGCTGAGTGGACGGCGCGGCCAAGTCTTTCTCGCGTCGAAGACGGCCGACCGAGAGGTTGCGGAAAAAGTAGGGTGGGCTGAGTCTTCGAGTCCCACCTTCACGAACTTTTGCCCGATCTTGGTGGGACTCGAAGACTCGGCCCACCCTACGATCTTGAATCGTACGCCGAAACAACCGGACGGAAGCTGAGAGCGAATCTTCGGGTTGGACTGATCATCGAGCAGGAGAAGTTAGTCATGGCGACAAAGATGATGGTGTTGGTGGTCTTGGCCCTTGGCTTCGTGATCGCGATCGCCGTTGTCGGGCAGGAACGAGGCCGGCCCCGCAAGACGATGATCTATCCGCCGACACGCACTGAGCCGGTTCGCGACACGCTGCACGGCGTCGAGGTCGCCGACCCGTACCGCTGGCTCGAGGCCGTGGAGTCGGCCGAGGTGCACGAGTGGGTGACGGCGCAGAACGCATTGACGCGCGAGCATCTCGACAAGTTCGCGGGCCGCGAGGCGATCCGCAGCCGGCTCGAGGAGTTGCTGAGCGTGGGCAGCATCACGACGCCCGCCGTATGCGGCCGGCGATACTTCTACTCGCGACGCGAGGGCAAACAGAATCAGCCGGTACTGTACGTGCGCGACGGTCTCGACGGCAAAGACCGCGTGCTGATCGATCCCAACACGCTGAGCAAGGACGGCACCGTCGCACTCGACTGGCACTTCCCGTCGCGCGACGGCAAGCTGCTGGCGTTCGGCACATCCGAGAGCGGCAGCGAGAAGAGCACGCTGCGCATCTTGGACGTCGACTCTGGCGAGCGACTGGCCGACGTGATTCCGTTCACCCGTGCGTGCAGCGTGGCATGGAAGCCGTCGGGCGAGGGGTTCTTCTACACACGCTACCCGACGCCCGGTAGCGTGCCCGACGGCGAAGAGAATTACTATCGCCACGTCTTCTATCACCAACTCGGCGCCGACTCCGCCAAGGACGCGAAGGTCTTCGGCGACGGGCGCAAGCCGCAGGACTGGCCGAACCTCGACATCTCGCCCGACGGCCGCTGGCTGCTCGTGAACGTGAGCCAAGGCTGGGCCAAGTCGGAGATGTACATTCGCGACCTTGCCAAGCCCGACGGCAAGTTCGAGACGGTCGTCGAGGGAGTCGACGCGCTGTTTGGGGGCGACTTGCAAAATGATCGGCTGTACCTGCACACGAACCTCGACGCACCGCGCTACCGCGTGCTGGCGGTCGACCCGGCCCGCCCGTCGCGCGAGCATTGGAAACCGCTGATCCCCGAGCGCGAGGCGGTGCTCGACAACATCGGCGTGATCGGCGGCCGGCTGTTTGCCCACTACATGCGCGACGCCAGCTCGCGGCTCGAAGTCATCTCGCTCGACGGCAAGCCGCAGAGCGAGATCGAGTTGCCGACTCTCGGCAGCGTTGGCGGGCTGGGCGGCGAGTGGGACGGCGACGAGGCGTTCTTCGGTTTCACGTCGTTCGCCGTGCCGCCCGCGATCTATCACGTCCCTCTTGGTTCCACTCCCCGCTCGCAGGGCAACGGTACTTCTCCCTCGTTCCGCGTGCGGGGAGAGCGTCAGGGTGAGGGGTCCGGCCAATCGGTCGCTCCGAAGTTGTGGCAACGAGTCACCGCGCCCATCGACCCGGCCGACTACGCCATCAAGCAGGTCCGTTACGAATCCAAGGACGGCACGCCCGTGACCATGTTCATCCTGCACCGCGCGGGACTGGAGATCGATGGTCGGCGGCCGACCGTGCTGTACGGGTACGGCGGCTTCAACATCAGCCAGACGCCCGCGTTCATCGCGCACTTGCCGATGTGGCTCGAGCGCGGCGGCGTGTTCTGCGTGGCCAACCTGCGGGGCGGCGGCGAGTACGGCGAGGGCTGGCACCAGGCGGGAATGCTCGGCAACAAGCAGAACGTGTTCGACGACTTCATCGCAGCCGGCGAATGGCTCGTGGCGAACAAGTACACGAGTCGCGACCGGCTCGCGATCAGCGGCGGCTCGAACGGCGGGTTGCTCGTGGGTGCGGCGCTGACGCAGCGGCCCGACCTGTTCCGCGCGGTGGTTTGCCGCGTGCCGCTGCTCGACATGCTGCGCTATCACCACTTCCGCATTGCCAAGCTGTGGATTCCCGAGTACGGCTCGGCCGACGAGCCGGAGCAGTTCCAGTGGCTGCACGCCTACTCGCCGTATCATCGGGTGCGTGACGGCGCGGCGTATCCGGCCGTGCTGTTCACGACGGCCGAGAGCGACAGCCGCGTCGATCCGATGCACGCGCTGAAGATGGCCGCACGCCTGCAGGCCGCAACCTCCGCCGATCGGCCGATCCTGCTGCGCGTCGAGTCCAAGGCCGGCCACGGCGCCGGCAAACCGCTGTCGAAGACGATCGACGAACAAGCCGACGTGTGGAGCTTCCTGTTCTGGCAACTGGAAGTCGCCGCGCCGATCTGACCCGCATGAGCATGGCTGGGTTGTTGTTAGCTTCTCATTGGCTTGGACTCGGGGCGCGATCGCGCATTGACAGACCGCGTCACGGCGTCATATAGGATGAAACATCCACGAGCCTCAGACCGGCGACGCGACGAAACTCGCGGGCGTTGAGCGTTGCCAAATCGTAGTTCAAGCTTAACGCTGTCACTGCGATCTGCAGATCACGATCTCCGATCACCTCACCGCGAATGGCGAGATCAGCGAAGTGAACAGCATAGAGCCGGGCCAATGCCAGATCGAACGGGATAATCGGCACACGCGCGAGGATATTCTGCACAAATGACTCGCGGCGAGCGCGGGCTTGGGGTCGAAGGTGTCGAGCTGGCTCCACGCACCATATATATAGAGCACGAGACAGCGCTTGGCCCGACCGAAGCCGGGCAGGCCGGCGGTGCTCGATTGGGCAGCCGTTGCCGATCGCAGATCATTCGGCAGAGCGAGCCCCGCCAGTCCGAGCACTCCCGTCTGCAGGATCTGCCGCCGAGACACGTGGCCACCGCGGCGGCGCCGCGATCCGACGACTCGCAGCATGCTCGGCGACAGGTCGTTCACCGATTACTCCCCCGTGCCGCCTTGCCAGTCATTGGTTTGGAACGGCGAGGCGGGCAGGCTGGCGGCGTTCACCAGGTTCGGGTTCGCCAGGTGGTGCCAACCGAACCGGACGTAGGCGGGCGAGTCGACTCCGGTGGCGTGAACGATCACCGTCTCGCCGTCGATCGCCGCCTCGGCCGCGACGAACTTGCCGTCGGCGCCGGCGATCTCGAACTCGCTGAGCGGCTTGCCGTCGCGCGATTTGAGGCCGCCAGCCGTGTGAGCGAAACTCAGCCGCGCCTTGCCGTTCTCGACTTTCATCGACTTGTACAGCGGACCGGAATACACCAGGTCCTTCTTGCCGTAGGTCTTGGCCAGCGCCCAGAGCGCTAGTCGGTTGCCCACGTCGAGCTTGTTGCGCGGGTGGATGTCCTTGATGTCGTCCACCAGGTCGGTGATCACGACCATGCCGGTGCGCGGAATCTTCAGGCTGGCGGCCTGCGCCTCCCACAGCGCGGGCAATTGGCCCGGCTCGTAGCTGCCTTGCCACGGCGCGATCTGGACGAAATAGAACGGCAGGTCGGCGCCCCACGCGCCGCGCCAGCCCTCGATCAGCGCCCGCATCTTGTCGGCGTACTTGAGTCCGTTCTTATGCAGCACGTTGGTCTCGCCCTGGTACCAGATGGCGCCGCGCACGCCGAACTGCACGATCGGCGCGATCATGCCGTTGTACATGCCGCCCGATTGGCCGCCCGCGATCGTCCACGGCTCGATCGGCGAACCGCCCCACGAGCTATTGACCAGGCCGATCGGCACGTCCAGTTCCTTGTGCAACCGTACGCCGAAGTAGTAGAGCACGGCCGAGAACCCACCGACCGTCTCGGGCGAGCACGCCTTCCAGTTCGCCTTCACGTCCTTGGCCGGGGCCGGCACCTGGACCTTGGGGATGTGGAACAGCCGAATCTGGGGATGGCCGGCGGCGATCGCCTCCTTCGAGCCGTGCGTCGCGGTGAGCGGCCACTCCATGTTCGACTGGCCCGACCCGACCCAGACTTCGCCGATCAGGATGTCGTCCAGCTCGATCGTGTTCTTTCCCGCGACGCTGATCTTTCTCGCCTTGCCGTCCACCTTCTGGGCGGGCAGCGTCACCTTCCAGTTGCCCACCGCATCGGCCTTGGTCTCGGCGGTCGCGTCGCCCAGTTTCACGGTGACGGCTTCACCGGCGTCGGCCGTGCCCCAAACCTTCACCGGCACGTCGCGTTGCAGCACCATGTGGCTATCGAGCACCGCAGGCAACTTGACGTCGGCCGCGCACGGGCGCGAGTTCGTCGCGAGCCACACGACCAGACCTGTAGCGAGTACCCAGTGGATTCGACGTTTCATGGCGTTCCTCCGGTTGTTGAGTAGTTCGGGCAGGCCCAGATTATCGCGGCTGGCCGCGCAAGTTGCAATTTGTTCGTTCTGTGATGCTGCGGCGTGGCGAATCTCTGAGCGGCGAACACGGCGTGTCGCGTCAGTCACGCCACTCGCCGCGGTGGTCGCGTCGCAGATGGAACACAACCGAGCCGTGAGGAAACATCCGGCTCGCCCGGTCCGATCGGATGAGGAAGTTCGGGACGATGTCGCTCAGTGACAGCAACGATCGCCTGAGCGGATACGGTGAGAACGAGCACAGGCTTGCGAACTCCAAGTGAGCCACTCTGGGAAGGAAAACCGGATGCCTGACAGGTAGGACGCCCGTTGAGTCTTGCCGGCGACGCCGGTAGGAAAGATCGGCTGTGCCTCGGGCGGCCTGGGGTTCATCGGCCTCAGCGCGACGCAGAGTGAGTCGGCTGCGACCACCGCGCGCGATGGATCGAACGCGGCCGGTTCAACTCTGCCCCAGTTCGGGCGGGCCAAGAACGTCATCCTGCTCTACCTGTTCGGCGGCCCGAGTCATCTCGAAATGTGCGACATGAAACCCGACGCGCCGGTTGAAGTGCGCGGCCAGTTCGCGCCGATCTCGTCCGCGCTGCCGGGCTGTCAGGTGTGCGAGCATCTGCTGCGCCTCGCGCGGGTCATGGATCGCGTCACGGTCGTGCGTTTGCTCACTCACCCGTGGACTACCACCTGATCGGCATCGACCCCAGCTCCGTGATTCGCGACCGCCTCAATCGCCCCGTCCCACTCGCGCACGATGGTCAAGTCGTGCCCGAAATGCTGGCGTGACGCCGGGCTGCACGGTAGCCTGAGCCGAGCCTCGCCGCCGGCGACATACCGCACACCGGACGGACCACACGAATGAGATTCCCCGCACTGTTGCTCGGCGTCGTTGCTCAAGTGCTGTCATCGCCCGCGGCCGACGAGCCGGATCTCGGTTCGGTCGCCGAACGGCACGTGATGATCCCGATGCGCGATGGGGCCAAGCTGTCGGCATATCTCTACTTTCCCAAGGGCGACGAGCGGCGGCCGGTGCTGTTCGAACAACGATATGCCGACCTGCGCGGTGCGGGTACGCGCAAGGCGGCGGCCCAGCTTGCCGAACGCGGGTTCGTCGTGGCACTCGTCAACTTCCGCGGCACGCACCTGTCTGAGGGCACATGGGTCGGCTATCGGGCGCTCGGCTGGGGCGAACTGCAGGACGGCTACGACGCTTGCGAGTGGTTGGCCGCTCAGCCGTGGAGCAGCGGCAAGGTCGGCTCGTTCGGCAGCTCGCAAGGCGGCTACGCTCAGAACTGCGCGGCGCCAAGCGAGTCTCGACGCGCTGGCCCACGAGCTGCCCGACGTGCGTGGCTGGCTCGACCTCGATCGTGCGGTCGCGGAGTCGGACGCCGAGGCCTGGGTCGTCGCCAGCTCGACCTACCACGACGCGATGCAGGTGCAGCGTTGGATGGACCGCCTCGAAGCCGCCGCCGGATCGGCGTAGTCGTGGTGGTCCGACAAGCCGTCGCCGCGCTCCGCACCGACATCCCCTCGTGTGGTCAATTGCCGGTAAAGCTGTGATAAAGACACCATCCGTTCTAAATGGCTTTGCGTGATTCTGGGAGTCCGCAGGGACCGTAGCCCGACGCGCCAGCGAGGGACCGGGCCTGATTCCTTGTGATTTCGCCATGTGCTCCCTCGCTGGCGCGTCGGGCTACTGTCCCAGAATCGTGCAAGGCTATTTAGAGTCTTAGTACTGCTCCACATTGAAAGGGGTTCGAATTCGTTTAACCCGCAGCCGCAGGCGAGGCATGGCTGGCGTTTGTTGTGCCTCGCCTGCGGCTGCGGGTTAAACGACCGAAGCCGATTTCAGACCCTATTCAATGTGGCACAGTACGTAGCTTAGGTTGTCACATGCGCGCCGTACGCGCATGTTCGTGGCCGACGCTGCCTAGCGTCGGCACCGGACGCTGGCAGCGTCCGCCACGTTGGGTTGCGGGCGCAGCCCGCGTTAGGAATACGCCATGAAATATGCCTTCACGTTGTTCGCGAGCATGTTCGTCGGACTCGTCGTCGCAGACGCACCGGAGCCGTCCAAGAGCAGTGAGCCGCAATCCGGCAAGACCATCGTCACGGTTGCTAAGAGCACGCGCGAGTTCACGCGCAAGGGCGAAGGGGACGTGATCGAACTCAACGACCTGCGGCTGTTGCTCGTTTACATGGAGTTTTCGGGGACCGGGAGCGACTTCGCAAAGACGCGGCTGGTCGCTCAGGAGTCGTCTGACGGTGGCCGTACTTGGGGTCAGCATCGAGTCGTCACGGAAACGACGCCCGGCGACATGAATGTCTATTCGCCGAATCTGATCCGCGCAAAGGACGGCGGAATACTGCTCCTCTTCATGCGGCAACATCGCGCTGGCTCGCTGACCAATCATGTGTGGAAATCGACTGACGAAGGCAAGTCGTTCTCGCCGCTGACGGAGTTTGTTCCGAAGCGAGACTTCTCGTTGTGCAATGCGACCGTGAAGCGGCTGGCTTCAGGACGCTTGCTCTTGCCGGCCAATCCGCCGATGCCCGGAAAGACCGCGGAGCGAGGTCCATACGCCGCCGCCATGCTCTTCAGCGACGACGACGGCCTGACGTGGAGCGTGTCGGAGTCACGCATCGAACTCGCAATGCGCGGGGCGATGGAACCGCACGTCGAACAGACAGGTGACGGCCGAGTGCTCATGGTGATGCGCAATCAACTCGGCAAGCTCTACCTGTCGGAGTCGAAGGACGACGGCGCGACTTGGGGCCAGCCCTACGCCAGCGAACTCACGACGCCCGAATCGTGCCCCGAACTGACTCGCATCCCCGGCACGACCGACCTCTTGATGATCTGGAACAACACCTTTGATCCCGAATTCACCTCGCACTTCGGCAAGCGAAGCCCGCTCACCGCGGCGATCTCAAAGGATCACGGCAAGACATGGCAGCACATCCGCGACATCGAGACCGATCCGAAGCGAGCGTTCTCCAATCCTGGCTGCCGCTTCACGAAGAACGGTCAAGCGATCCTCAACTATTGGACCTGCGAGTATCTGCCGAACTGGGCCATGCAGGATGTCATCGACATCCGCGTCGCCGTGATCGACAAGTCCTGGTTCTACGGAGCATCGTCCGCCGCACACGAGACTCTGGACAAGAAGTGACCGGCCCTCCATCCCACAAATAGTCGTAGCATGGTCGGCGTCGATACTCAAGTCTGTCACGGCTTCATCCGTTGCGGCGCGGTCGGCGCGATCACAGGAATCGGCAACTGCCTGCCGCGAGAAGTGCTGCACCTCATCGCCCTGTGCCGACGGGCCGCGGCGGGCGATGTCGAGGCCAGACGGTTGGCGTGGGAATTGGAGGATGCCCTCGCCGAACTCTCCCGTTTCGACGAAGGATCCGACCTGGTGCTGTACTACAAGCATCTGCTCGTGCTGCTGGGCGACAGCAGGTACGTGATGCATTTCAACAAAGACGATCGCCTTTCACCAAGCCAGCAGTCGTTTGCGAAGTCTCAACTGCTCCTCTTTCAGACGTGGTGGAATAGCTGGCCGGGAAAAACGTATCGCACAACTGCGTTGCCCGCCGTATTTCCGTCAAACGTACCGCAGTAGTGACTGGAACATTGGATTCTCAACCTGAATGGAAGAAATCATGCAACGAACCGACGGACCGAGACGGCAATTGTGGACCTCCATCGCGGCGATCGGTATGAGCTTTTGCTTGTGGGCAACGGTCTGTTGATCACTCGACCCGTCGTTGTCGCGGCACAGGACTTGGCCAAGAAGGCTGCGACGGCGGAAGAAGTGGCGAAGGCGCTCGATTTGCGAACGCTACCGTTGCCGGCGGGCGCTACGGTCGACGGGGAACGCTCCCTTGGGATGCTGAACTACATGGTGGGGGGTGATCCCGCCGAGTTCGCCGCCAAGGAACAACGCGATGACCTTCACCAAGGCCGGCAAGAAACTGACGCTGGCCTATGTCGATACGGGCTGACCGATGTCAATCTGATGTTGATCGGTATCGGCGTGACGCTCGAACCGCCCAAGCGACCCGAACGCTAAATCGGCCGGCGAGACGAGCGGAGAGCGGAACGGGGCCAAATCACCGGCAAAGAATGGCGCCGCCGCGCGCCCCGTGGCCCGGCCCCGCGTCAATCGGGCACCACCAGCTTGTTCGCCGCCTCGATCGCGCCGGGCAGGCGGGTCTCTTCGGCGAGCTTGCGGATTTCGCGCACCAACCGCACCACTTTCTTGCGCTGCTCGATGAACTGGTCGCGCTCGTCCTGGGCGCGCTTGACGTAGTCGGTCTGCTGACCCATCGAGATCCCGGCGCTGCGGGCCAGGCCGGTGAGCATGCCTTCGACTTGAAACGACCGCGTCATCAGTTCGCCCGCCTCGCGCACCTGCTCGAACAGACGTTTCAGTCCGCTCGCCTGCCAGAGCCAATCGCGCAGCGCCTCGGACATGGCTTGTTCGACCGATTTGCCCTGCTCCTTGGCCACTCGTTCAACGGCCGCCGCCCACGGGGCGTCGCTGGCATCGAGCGTCACCGCAAACTGGACCGACTTCGCGCCGCGCCGCGCCTTGTTCTTGGCCATGGGCTGCTCCTAATTCGTGGGTGCTGTGACTGGCGAGAACATAGCCGGGCCGGCCGGCGTCCGCAATCGCCAAAGTCGGCCGGCGGGCCGCTGTTGATTCGCCGTGCAATCGCGGCCGTTCTGGGCGATACTGCGACCATGCGACACGTGGCTGTTCTTGGATCGACCGGATCGATCGGCCGAAGTTGTCTCGACGTGATGGCCCGGCTGCCCGACCGGCTGGCGCCAATCGCACTGACGGCGCACACAAGCTGGGGCCTGCTGTGCGCCCAGGCGCGGCAGTTTCGACCGCGCTGGGTCACTCTAACGGACGACGCCGAACTGGCGCGGATCGACCGCGCGTCGCTCGACGGCGCCGCCGAACTGCTCGATACGGCGGACCGGGTGGAGCGGATCGTCAGCGCACCCGAAACCGATGTCGTGCTGACGGCGATCGTCGGCGCGGCGGGACTGCGCGGCACGTGGGCGGCAATCGAGGCGGGCAAGGCGATCTGCGTCGCGAACAAGGAGACGCTGGTATTGGCAGGCCCGCAGGTCATGGACCTCGCCCGCCGCCGTGGCGCTCGCATTCTGCCAGTCGACAGCGAGCACAGCGCCGTGTTCCAGGCGTTGCAGGCCGGTCAGCCGCGCGAAGTGAACCGGATCATCCTGACCGCCTCGGGCGGCCCGTTTCGCACCTGGACGCGCGACGCAATCGAATCGGCCACGCCCGAACAGGCGCTGCGACACCCCACGTGGCGAATGGGACCGAAGATCACCATCGACTCGGCCACGATGATGAACAAGGCGCTCGAGATCATCGAGGCCAAGTGGCTGTTCGACCTGACGCCGGATCAGATCGAAGTCGTGCTGCATCCGCAGTCGATCGTGCACTCGATGGTCGAGTTCACGGACGGCTCGGTGATCGCCCAGCTTTCGCCGCCCGACATGCGCCTGCCGATCCAGTATGCGTTGTGTTATCCCGACCGATTGCCGTGCCCTGCCCCGCGACTCGACATCGGCAGGGCTATGTCGCTCGACCTTGAGCCGGCGGATCGCGCGCGGTTTCCGGCACTCGAACTGGGCTACGAGGTCGCCGGCCGCGGCGGCACGTGCGGCGCCGTGTTGAACGCCGCCAACGAGGTAGCCGTCGAGCAGTTCCTGGCCGGCGCGATTCGCTTTCCCGACATCGTGCGCGCCTGCCGCGCGGTGCTCGACAGCCACACCTTCGACCCACATCCAACACTCGACGCACTCCTTGCCGCCGATCGGTGGGCGCGCAAGGCCGCCCGCAGTTGGTCCTGAGGCTGAGTATGCTGGGTCAACGTCGCCGCAGTTGACGGCGGATGAGATGGAGTTCGTGCGGCGGCGACGTTGACCCAGCCTACTTTCTTGGCATTGGACGCTCGTTGGTAATCGACTAGCATGATCGACTGAATACGAATTCCCTCCGTGGAGACCAAACATTGAGTCACTTCGTTGATGTGGTTTTGAACTCGCTCGGAGTCGTGGCCAGTCTGTTGAAGGTGGCCATCGGCTTGGGCATTGTGATCTTCGTGCACGAACTGGGCCACTTTGCGGTGGCCAAGTGGGTGGGCGTGCTGGTCGAGCGGTTCAGCATTGGCTTTGGCCCGGTACTCTGGAGCTTCCGGCGTAACGAGACCGAATATGCGATCTCGGCCATTCCGTTCGGCGGCTACGTGAAGATGCTCGGCCAGGACGACGCGAACCCTGGCGAGATGGCCAAGGAAGAGAATCGGCTCGACCCGCGTGCCTATCCCGCTCAGAGCGTGCCGAAGCGCATGGCCATCATCTCGGCGGGCGTGATCATGAACCTGATCTTCGGGGCGTTGTTCTTTGTCGCCGTGTTCAATCTCGGCTGTCCCTACACGCCGCCGATCGTCGGTTCCGTCGATCCAGGCAGTCCGGCGTGGCAGGCGGGAATCGAGGTCGGCGACCGAGTGCTCAACGTGAACGGCAACGAGGCGATCGACTTCAGCGAACACCTGATGCAGGAGGTGATGTTGACCGGCCGGGGTGAGACGGTCGACCTGGAAGTAGCTCGGGGCGACGAGCGATTGAGTTTTCATGTGGTTCCGCGACTGCGCGAGCTTGCTCCGCAAATCGGGGTGCGACCGATGACCGACCTGAGGTTGGTCAAGGACTCGCCCACGATGCCAGGCTCCGCGGCGGCTGACGCCAAGGGCGCCGGGTTTCAGGGCGGCGACACGATCGTCTCGGTGAACGACCAACCGGTGTCGACGTTTGACGAGTTGAGTCGATTCGTCGGATGGCATGCCGGCGACGAGCTTCGAGTCGGCGTCCGCCGAGCGAGCGGCGATCCGGCAGGTTCGGCTGCGGCTGCCGAGACGGCCGAAGTGATTGTCGCGCCACAGTACATGCGCGACTTGGGTGTGCGACTCCAAATGGGTCGCATCACGGCCGTGCGCAAAGGGTCGCCGGCCGAAGCGGCTGGAATCCAGGTCGGCGACGTCATTCACTCGTTCGACCGCCGATCCGGGGCCGAGGAGGCGCTGGACCCGCTACGGTTGCCGGACAAGGTCGCCCAAATGGTTGGAAGCGAAGTGGCGATCGAGCTTAAGCGCGCCTCGCAACCTGACCAGCTTGTCACGGTCAAGTTGCGCGTGGACGACCATGCGGCGTGGGATACGCCGCCGCTCGGCCTCGGATCGCCGATCGCGCTGGCCGGACTCGGCATCACCTATCAGATCGTGCCGGCGATCCTCGACGACCCCGCCCCGAACTCACCCGCACACCGCGCCGGCCTGCGCCGCGACGACCTGGTCTGCGGCGTCACGCTTATCCCTGATCCCGAGAGCAAGTCGAAACCGCGGGAGTTCATGATCGACGACGACCATCCAAACCTGCCCGTCGTCTTTTGGGCGCTGCAGGAATCGCCGACGACCAAGCTGAAGCTCAAGGTGAAGCGCAACCAACAGACTGTTGAAACCGACACGTTTGACCCGGCGTTCGACCGTTCTTGGCCGGCGACTCATCTGCGGGGCATGAACGTCGGATACACGCTGGCAGGCCGGCTGCCGCCGCAGGGATTCACGCGGTCGCTGCAGTTGGGTTTGCGCAGCACCGTCACTACGCTCAATAGCGTGCGCCTGACCATCCGTGGGCTGGTCCGACAAACGGTTTCGCCAGAGTTGATTCAGGGACCGATCGGTATCTTTGCGACCGCCTACCACGTCGCGGCCTCAGACTTTGTACTGCTGATCAAGTTTCTGGCCCTGTTGAGCGTGAACTTGGCGATCATCAACTTCTTGCCGATCCCCGTGCTCGACGGCGGGCACATGGTCTTTCTGGCCTGGGAGTGGGTGCGAGGCAAGCCGGCCAGCGAGCGAGTGCTTGTCGTGGCCAGCTACTGCGGCCTATTCCTGATTCTGGCGCTCGTGCTATTCGTGAGCACCCAGGACATCCGTCGCTGGTTCGACTGACGCACCTTCATGCCCGTCCGACCTTGGAGCACCCCGGACAGCTGCCGGCACCTCCCACAAGCGGACCGTGCCGTCGTCGTGGCCCGTCGCGATGAAGCCGCCGTCGGGGCTGATGGTCGCCGCGGCGAAGCGGAGATGACCGGGCTGGCTGCCGGCAAAGCGACAGACGGTCCGCCGCAGGTTCGCGTCCCAAAGTTCGACGCCCTGCCAGTGCGCGACGACCATCTGCGTTGGGTCCGGTCCGAACCCAACCGATTTGATCCGGCCCGTACGGTCCGCCGCGAGTCCGATCGGATTGCGGCCGATCAACTCGGCCAGACTGTCGCCCGTGACGTACTCCATCACGACCCAGTTGTCGCCCACGTCGGACTGCTTCACGTCGTAGAGCACGACCAGGTTCGCGTGTTTCAGGTTCAAGCACTGGCCGACGCCGCGCAGCTCGATATCCAGGTTGCGTTGTACGAGTTTGAGCGCGACCTCCTTGCCGCCGTCGCTCGTGGCGTAGTAGACCTCGCCGAACCCGCCGCTGCCGATGCCGCGTTTGATCGTGTAGCCGTCGAGCGGCCGGTCGCCGGTGGAGTAGGTGAATCGCGGCTGGCGCGCCGCCTGTTCGGGCGAGAGCGTCGCCGCCATGCCGCCGGAGTCGGGTTTGGGATTCATGGTGACTTCCTTTACGCAACTCAGTCATTGAACAGGAGGCAACAGAGTGAATGGAGGATTCTCTGTTCCCTCTGTTGCCTCCTGTTCCTATTCCTGCCTTAGCGCCTTGCCATTGCGGCTTCCAGCATGGCCTTGACCGTCTCCGACTCGGCGTGGTCCGCGGCCGTCTCGCCGCTCGAGTTCGTTTCGCTCGGGTCGGCGCCATGGTCGAGCAGGACCCTGACCACGTTCGGATGATTGCCCCACGCGGCCCAGATCAGAGGCGTCGAGCCGTCGCCCGTGTCTTTCTCGTTCACGTTTGCGCCGTGTTCGGCGAGCGCCTGCACACAGGCGGTGTGGCCTTCGTAGGAGGCCCAAATAAGTGCGGTCGAGCCGTCGATGCCACTGCGGCACGTCATGTCAGCGCCGTGATCGAGCAGCATGCACAGTATGGCGACGTGGCCGGCATAGGCCGCTTCGATCAGCGGCGTGTCGCCGTCCGAGGCCCGCGGGTTCACGTCGGCGGCTGCCGCGAGCAGCACCTCAACAACCGTGGCGTGTCCTGCCGTGACGGCCAGGCTCAGCGCCGTCTCGCCGTCGTGCCGTCGCGCGTCGGGATCGGCGCCGCGTTCGAGCAACATCCGGACGACCGTTGCGTGTCCGCGTTCCGCGGCGACGCTCAACGCCGTACGGCCAAAGGACCGGCGGCCGAGACACTCGCCGCCGACGTACTCCATCACGATCCAGTGGTCGCCGTTCTGACTCTGCCGCACGTCGTAGAGCGTGACCAGGTGCGGATGCTTCAGGTTCAGGCACTGACTCACGCCGCGCAGCTCGACGTCCAGGTGCCGCTGCACGAGCTTGAGCGCGACCTCCTTGCCGCCGTCACTGGTCGCGTAGTACACCTCGCCGAACCCGCCGCGGCCGACGCCGCGCTTGATCGTGTAGCCGTCGAGCGGCCGGTCGCCGGTCGAGTACGTGAACTTCGTGTCCCGCGCCGGCGCGTGCCGGCCGATCGCTCCGCTGTCGGCAACCTGCGACGGGATGACCGGTGCCGCTCGATCGGGGGCGATCCTGGCGTCCGGCATTGCCATCGCCCGCGCGTCGTTTTGGTAGACGTGCCTTGGCTGAGACCGATCATAACTGTCGCGAGGGCGCCGTCCGAAAACGGCAATCAAGACGATCGTGCCAACGACGATCAGTGCCACCGGCACGGCAAGCCAAATCCAAACAGCAACGGTCGCAGCGGGTGCCATGCTTGACTCCGGACCAACAGCTTACGAACTCAACGGCTCCAGGGCCAACGAAACGCCTTCGGCTCTGATCCGAGATGAAGACGAGAGGCGGCCTCGGTCGCGGCAAGGCTGGCCGTCGATTTCGAAATCGCCGGCCGTGCGGCACCAGAGTTCGTCGCCCTGGCGAAAGAGCACGACGTCGCGACCCCAGCCGCGGGCGACCACGTGCGACGCGGCGGCCGGCCCGATGATGCACGTGTCGGACATGAGCAGCACGGTCTCGGCAGGCACCGACAAGCGATGCGAACTGGCCAAGTCCAGCCGAGCCGTCGTGCTTAGCGGGCTGGGCTGTCGAAACCGCAGCCGCACTGCCTGACCCAACACGATCTCGGCGTTGTCGGCGAGCACGGCCTTCTCTTGAACCGGTCGCCCGTTCACGGTGGCCGGCCGGGCCGAACGGAGCAAGTAGCCTTCGCCGTCGCGCTCGATCCATGCGTGCAGCCGCGACAGATCGGCCATGATCGGCACGTCGACGTGCCAACCGGCCGGCTGACCGAGCGACACGCGATCGCCCAGGCACACGAGGTAACCGCCGACTCCGTCAATCCAGAGCAGGAACCGCTGCCCGCGATCGGCCTGGTCCGGCGCTTCGGGCGGCGCGGGCGAACCGGCCGCGTCGATCCGGGGGCCGCCTGGTCCGCGCACTACCGTGGGGCCTTCGCGTTGGTCCTGACGGACGTCCACAATCATGGCGTGTCTCCCCGCTGCGACGCCGCTCACCGGCGCGCCGACGGCCTGCCACGCGCGGCGTCGTGCGGCGCGCGCCTGAATGTGCTCCGGCGCGAGAGCGAGCAACTCGTCGGCCACGCCGAGCGCTGCCGACCAGTCTCTCGCCTCGAGCGCCCCGTGCAACTGCGACTCGAGTTCCGCAAGTCGATCGCGCGCGGCCCACGCGGTTTGCGCTGCCTGCTCAAGCGGCTCGCAGTCGGGCAAAAGGCCGCGCGCCTTGTCGAATTGTTCGAGGGCCTGGGCAAACCTGCCGGCGCGGGCCTGTTCGGCGGCGGCGCGCCACGCCGCAGCCGCGTCGTGTAGTCGCCGGACCTCGGGCGAACTCGCGCCGTGCTTGGTCAGCCGCGCGAGTGCATCGATCGCAAGCGCCGGCTGCCCCGACTTCAGGTACAGACCCGCCTCGTCGAGGCCGCGTCGCACCAGCTCCCGACGCAATGTGCCGACCCGCTCGATCGACCCGTTCAATCGCTCGGCCGCCTCGACATCGCCCCACGCCCGTTGCGAGTCGCCCTGTCGCAGATGCTCTTCGGCCCGGCCCGCGAGCGCCTGGCCGACCCGGACCGCCAGGTCGCGGGTCTGGCGATACGACCGCACCTCAGGCCGCGTGACATAACCCAACGCCTCGTCAAGCTGTCCCACCTTCAGGGCGTGTTCCGCCTTTCGCAGCACGAGTCGCCACGGACCCCACATGGGCAGCGCCTTTCCTTGCTGATAGGGTTTCGCTCGGGAGTCGCCGACGTCAATTATGCCAGCGGCAGATCAGGTCTCACAATCGGCAAGTCAGGGAGGGCAATCGGGCAGGTATCCCGTCATCGCCGTATTCGCCGCCGGGCGTCGAATATTTCGGGCGGAAGAAGACTAAATAGCCTTGCACGATTCTGGGACAGTAGCCCGACGCGCCAGCGAGGGGGCACATGGCGAAATCACAAGGAATCAGGCCCGGTCCCTCGCTGGCGCGTCGGGCTACTGTCCCTGCGGACTCCCAGGATCACGCAAGGCCATTTAGTGCTCCGTCAATCTTCAGATGACAGGTGAACGTAGGACGGGCACTCTTGCCCGTCAATCCGCCTGACGGGCAAGAGTGCCCGTCCTACCTGTCAATCGAAGGTTGACGGAGCACTAGTCGCGGCGAAACTTCCGGTGCAGCTCGCCGAGCGAGTCGCGGACGGTGGCCAAGTCGCCCACGATCACGAACAGGCGATAGGTGTATTCCCCAGCGGCGATAGCTTCGGGCGGGCTACTGGATCGAAAGACGCAATTCCACTTCACGACCCTCTCGGGCCCAAAACGCCAGCGACCGTAGCCAGCGCCCTCGAACCCGCGCGACGGTTGATCGGGCGAATAGACGCCCATCGCGTGACCGCCCGGGGCCGTAGCCAGCACCACCGGCCAAGCCTGCTCGCCCGGCCCGTCGTCGAGCGCGGCCAACTCACCGGACTGCGGGTTGAACTTCCAGAACCGCTCGAACTCGGCGGGCATGTAGCCGGTGAGCGCCTCGAACACCGCGTGCGTGTGTCGCTCGCCGACCGGCACGCTGAACGTTACGCGATAGTCAATCACGTGCGGCAGATTCTTGTAGCCGATCTGAACCCGCTTCGTGACCAGGTGATTCGAGACGACAGTTGTGTTCTTGGCCGGGTTGCCGCCCGACCGTTCGCCCGGCGCGAGCCAGAACGCCATTTGCGTGGTGGTCTGCAGCGTGTTGCCGGCGGCGACCATGTGCAGTAGGCGGCTCGATGACCTCTGGCCCGACCCGTCACGCCGCGCGCCGGCCTCAGTCGGGTTGAACGTCTCGGCGGTGATCGGCGTGCCAAGGTCGAAGTTCGCAGCCGACTGCAACTGGCGACCGTGATCGAAACTGTCGATGAACTCTTTGCCGCCCCACGTCAACGAGTGAATCGCCCCGGCGACACGCGCCGTTGTCGTAATGACGATTGCCGATTCGCCCGCGCGACCGTGTATGACAGCGCGGCCGTCACTGAGCGGCGGCAGATCAGACGCGAAACTCAAACTCACAAACGCTACGACCGGCAGCACAACACTCCTCCTCTAAGCAACATCCCGTGCCGCCCCTTCGGGGCTAGTACGTTGTCCCTGCCTCATCCCCAGGGGCTAACGCCGGCTAACGCCCCTGGCTATCGACTCACGTCCCTTCGGGACTAAGTTGTGTAGATACCAAAGGCCGCAGGCGAGGCGTGGCTGGCGTTGGTTGTGCCTCGCCTGCGGCTGCGGGTTAAACGAAATTCGAACCCCTTCCGTGTGGAGCGGTACTAAGGAATTGGTCCGAAATAACTTCCCGATATCGGTGGGGACACTAACCCGAAGCGTCAGCGAGGACAACCGATCTTTCCGATCCTCGCTGACGCTTCGGGTTTGTGTGGCATAGGGAAGTTATTTCGGACCAAATCCTAAGCTAAGTACTGTGCCGCATTGAATAGGGTCTGAAATCGGCCTCGGTCGTTTAACCCGCAGCCGCAGGCGAGGCATGGCTGGCGCTTGTTGTGCCTCGCCTGCGGCTGCGGGTTAAACGAATTCGGACCCCTTTCAATGTGGAGCGGTACTTAGCCTGACCCAAGTGACCCAGTTCGTTCATGTCTGCCGAGCCGACAGGGTGCCTACGCCACCTCGTAGGGTAACAAGAATTCGCTTGATCTATCGGGGCCAGCCGATATTCTCATCGGTGCCAGTTGATGCATCGGATCAGGGGCAGGCCCCTGCCTCG
>Ga0185317_100116_pt1 | contig 29563 bp, 24 predicted proteins | sample DevilsHole_FD_128020 | JGI IMG/M metagenome (GOLD analysis project Ga0185317, IMG submission 128020) | Groundwater microbial communities from Devils Hole, Nevada to study Microbial Dark Matter (Phase II) - Devils Hole (SPADES assembly)... | ecosystem: Environmental > Aquatic > Deep subsurface >...
GTATGTGACCGCAGCCTCGCCCCTCACCCCCCCAACCCCCCTCTCCCACAAGGGGAGAGGGGGGAGAAAGAGGTTCTTCCAACTTCATGGAAAATAGGGATCAGAGAGATTTGTGTATAAGCCGTAGCCCCATGCGGGGAGGGGGTTGGGGTGGGGTTCAACGCCCAGTTAATAACTGGACTGATCCCCGAATAGCATGGAGAGAAGAGCCACACCGGCAGCAAACAGCCCCATAGTTCTCGCAGTTCCCAGCGTCGAGTCAGCGATGATGTTCCCTTCCGTATCCACCAGCATCGTCTGCCGGCCATTTGGCCCTTGGTAGAGGATGAGGAACCCGTCTTCTCCGTCTTGATAGCCCAGGTATTCGGCAAAGGGGTGGTACTGCTCAACGATTTGGCTGAAAATTTGATGCATGACGATTTCGGAAGCAGGCATTTCAAAACTCCTCGTGTTTTTGTCTGACGCCTACTTATCGGGAGGGGAATGCGGAGTTATGCAGGAGGGAGTAAAAATTAATCTAGTTGCTGGCAAAAAATGGTATAGCGTTGCTCAGTTGGATGAACTATGGCCCAGAAACCCGGTTTCTTAAAGAAACCGGGTTTCTCAGTACAGGACTTACGCAGCGACCTTAATTGTGTGGTGGGTTACGCGCAACGCGAGCCCCACCCTACAGATAGAGGCTGCGCCAAAAAAGCTGTAGGACAGGCAAGACGCCTGTCCTACGGGTTAGTATCTAATCTACACTCGTTCCCAGCCTGTGGCTGGGAACGCGGATTGGGCTAAAGCCCAACTACAAACCTCGGATTGGGCTAAAGCCCAACTACAAACCTCGGATTGGGCTAAAGCCCAACTACAAACCTCGGATTGGGCTAAAGCCCAACTACAAACCCCGGATTGGGCTAAAGCCCAACTACAAACCTCGGATTGGGCTAAAGCCCAACTACAAACCTCGGATTGGGCTAAAGCCCAACTACAAACCTCGGATTGGGCTAAAGCCCAACTACAAACCTCGGATTGGGCTAAAGCCCAACTACAAACCTGGGAACGAGGGAAAAACTAGCAACTTTCAGATAACAAAATCTTCCGTAATTGCTACATCTCCCACCGCCACCCTGACACTGAACCGCTCTCCCCGATCTCCCCCAAACTTGAGCTGGATGTAGTTATCAGCATCCCGCGCTTCAGTGTCTAAAAAAGTCTCGCCCTCTTCATCCAGCACAATCAGCTGCAATCCGCGCGGCAAATAGGTCTTGCCCCGCAAAGGATACACCCGCAGGAGAATGGCCACTTTCCCTTCACCCCAGGGCAAAAGAGCGACCATCAGCGCCACGGCGTGACCGGCTATCTGCATGCCCAAGTCTGTTACTCTTTGGACACCCAATGCCGGATTGCCCGGATCTATTGTGCGCAAACTCTCAGCCGCAGCCCAGCGAGTTTCCTCATCCTCTGTTGTGCGGATTAGATGAACGAGGGCAGCGCTCGCCCCATCACTGCCACTCCCGATTTGTCCCAACCTTTGAGCGGCAATTTTCTGCCGCTCTTCATCAGAACTCGTAGAAATCAGGTCAATTAAATCCCTCACAGTTACTGGGGTTTCTGGTTCCATTTCTAGGCTGCGAAATGCAAAAGATAAATTGGGGTCTGCCATCCCGAAAAGTTCTTCAATCGTTTGCCACCCCTGTTCAAACACATTCTGGAACCAGTTAGACAGGTTGACCGGCACCTGGAGCGCTGCGGCGACGGCTGCCGGCACTATCGCTCCTTCTTGTGAGTTTTTGCTCTGGTACAGCTGCTGCCGGCAAATCTCACTCTCCAGTAACGCTCCCCACTGTTCAAACTCCACATGCAAACGCGGAAAATAGAGCGCCGGTTGACTCAGTTGCGCGATTAGCACTTCCGCTTCATCCCGAAGCAAACTTGGCAGCGGCTGTACCTCTACTTTTTCATCTGGACAGAGTTGCCGCGCCACCCACATTACATGAATATTGTCAACCACATCCTCTCGATCCAGGGAATAGGTGCAGCTCAGCTGATCATAGCTCCCCCGACGCTTCAACTGCTCGTGAGTCGCGTAGCCCCACACCCGCAGCCAACCTTCATCTGGGTTAACTTGCACCGCCAAATAATAGTTGGCATTCCAACTCGGAATATCCACCCACTCTTGGGGCACACAGAATTCTTCTATGTCAATCGCCTCACTGGGAATCAGTACAATCCGCGTTTGACCCAGAGTCACTGCCGTACCATTTATAAATTCCCAGATGCTAGGTAACGCCCCCTCACTTGGCCACACAGCAGGCTCGGTGCCGCTCTCTTCTTGCAACCAGGGAAGCACCGCATTCAATACTAAGCGATTTAAGTAGGCATTCCAGCGAGCCGCATCGCCAGAATAATCCCCAGTAGCTGGCCATGCAGCCGCCCGCTCCTGCGGTGAAAATTCCAACCACACCTGATTGGGGTATTGCCCGATAAGTTCTTCAACTGTCAGCATAAGCTTAACTCCGATCTATTCAAAAACCGCATAAGGCGCTTTCTCTAAAAACGTGTCAACAAATGCTGAGAGTCTTTTGTCCGCTGAACTTACAGAACTCAAATCCAGCCCTAACGTAGTTTGCACGTGCGACCTCAACTGCGCCAGCAAGTGTTGCTTTACCCGCCCCAGCCTTTGATTTACGACCGATTCCGCGATTTGAAGTTCCCGCGCCACATCTTGGGGTTTCAAATCCTGACCGTAATACAGTCGCAATAACTCTATTTCCGCCGGCAGCTCAGTTTGAACAGCAGTTTTTAAGACATCGAAGTAAAAAGATTGAAAGTGCGAGTCCAACCAGGCTTCAATCTGGTTGGCCATCTCCTTCAGTTGGTCAGAACTCAACTTGATTCCCAAAGTTGACGCGCTCCACTCAGCCAGAACTGTCAGTAACGATTGCTGGCTGCGGGAAATTTGGCGAGAAATTTGATATTGCTTTTGCCCGAAAATTTGACCCAACTCCGACTGCCTGAAGGCCAGCCCGTGCCAGAGCTTCAGCAGAGTTTGGTTGGGGTCTTGCACTTTCGCCAGCGCATCAGATATAATGGAGTGAATTTGCTGCCATTCTTTGGCCGGCTCGTCCAGCGCGTCTATGGGGTCATCAGATGCCAAGGCCGGTTCAAAGAGGCAATTATCCAAAGAGACCGTACTAATCCTCAAACTGTCTCGCACACTTTGGACGCACTGGTCTAGCAATTTTTTAACCGACTGACTGTCAGCAGCAGCGAGCGGATGTTTCCGCAACTGATTGTACCCCTCAGCCATAGCCGCGAGCTGAGTTTCGTCAGGGGACTTTAGCTGCCGGCTCCTGCCTTCTGTTGCCGGCACATAAATCTCTTTAAAGCACTGCCAGGCCAGCAGGCATCCTGACAGTTCCGGCTCTCTGAGTCCGGCTTTTTGCAGCGCTTCTTTCAGCGTCTTTCTCGTCACCGCTCGCAGCAGCGCCGGGTCAGAATATTTCAGCAACTCCCTGCCGGCGCGAATTTCTTCTAGAATAGCCGTCTTCAGGGGAAACTGCGCGAAAGTTTTGAGACTGCTGCGCACCCCGTCGTAATTTTTAAAGAGTTTCGCTGGGTTAGCTGCTGCAGCCCGGGCAATAAAAAAACAGTCGGCCCGACTTTGGCTGATATTGGCAACTTCTTGAAAAACTTTGAGAGTTGTCCAGTAGCAGACTTCCTCTAAATAGGCTGACAGGTGGCTGCGAGCCTGAGTGTTTTGGGGGTCTTTCAAAGCTTCTCTCAGCCAGTACAGCGTCCAATATTCTTCTGGGGCATCTGGCTCTGCTAGACTCATCCGAGTCATGTTCTGTTTCAACCGCGAGTCGGTCAGCCAAGCGGGGCCAATAGAATCGCTTGGCTCGTCTACCTTCAAAAAGGTTGAAAACATTTCAATGGGATGCTTGCGCTTTCTCATAGTGAGCTGTTTTTTCTCCAGACTTTAGAGTACCGCTTTTTGCGTACCGAGCGGGAGAGCGCCTTCCCCGCCACCAGTTTCCAGCACCGCCACCCCCCTCCGCATGGCCCGCACCGGCGTCTCGCCGGTGCTACGAGGTCTGCTATCACCCTCGGCTTATTTTTCGGGAGGGGATTGTGGAATTATGCAGCCTAAAGTCGCCTCTCCTTGCGTAGGGTGGGTTCTTTCTTGGGGAACCCACCCCCATCAGTGCCGGTGGGATGTAGAGAACGCTATATTTGACAGAAGCAGCCAATCAGGGCAATAACCCATCCATCGGGGTGCGTGGGTTCCACACGGCTGACTACCACCGGCACCAACAATGAACAGAATCAGGCGGCTGCTCGCACTTTTACCCTTTGCAGCACTCATCCTCTCGCAACCGGCTCTGGCACAGCGGATTGTCCCAGCACCAGACAGCACCGGCACGACTGTCAACCCCACCGGCAACCAATTCAACATCACCGGCGGCTCCCTCTCTGGCGATGGTGCCAACCTCTTTCACAGCTTCCAGCAGTTCGGGCTCAGTGAGGGTCAAATTGCCAACTTTCTCTCCAGCCCCAATATCCGCAACATCCTCGGGCGGGTCGCCGGCGGCGAGCCCTCTGTTATTAATGGTTTAATTCGAGTCACCGGCGGCAATTCCAACCTCTACCTGATCAACCCCGCCGGCATCCTGTTTGGCCAAAACGCCCGCTTGGACGTGCCGGCGTCCTTTCTCGCCACTACCGCCACCGGCATTGGCTTTGGCTCAAATTGGTTTCACGCCGCTGGCGACAATAACTACGCCGCCCTCACCGGCACCCCCAGCGCCTTCGCGTTTCCCTTAGCACAACCCGGCGCAATTGTCAACACCGGCGAACTAGCCGTTACAGCCGGCAGCAGCTTGTCCCTGATTGGCGGAACAGTTCTCAACACCGGCACCCTTTCCGCCCCAGGAGGCAATCTCACCGTCGCCGCCGTTCCCGGAGAGAGCCTTGTCCGCATCAGCCAGCCCGGACATTTGCTGGGATTGGACATCCAAACCTCCAACCTGCCCGCCTTCCAAGCGTCCAACCTGCCTGCCTTCCTGCCCGCTAGCCTGCCCGCACTGCTCACCGGCTCAGGTGCCGGTCACGCCACAGCAGTACAAGTCGGCAGCGACGGCAGCGTTATTTTAACAGGTTCCGGCATTAAGGTGGGAGCAGGAGATGTCGCGATTGCAAATTCTCCGACACCCGCGCCGCAAGTGGAAACCGGCACACTCACCCTCTCCGCTGCCAGAAATATTACCTTAGGGAACACTAATCTCAACACCACCGGCTCTGCGCAACTGCAGGCGGGGGATACGGTTCAGCTGCGCGAAACTTGGGTGAGTGCCGGCGGCGCTCTCGACATTCAAGGAACTTCCGGCATTGATTTATTGAGTGAGTTTTCCTCATTTATATCAGCCGGCAGCAACCTGAATTTAGTCAGCAATGGCGAGATTTCTGCGGGCGCTCACTTAAGTGCTGGCGGCGATTTTTCCATTCGCAGTTTAGCAGGAGAATTGGGCAACTTCACCAGTCTAGACGGCTCTAGCATCAGCGCACAAGGAAAACTTACCTTTGGCAATTATATTGGCGGCTCACTCAGTCTCTATGCCGGCAACAGCATCAAAGTTGGGAACATCACCATCAATCCCTCACAGGGCAACCTTCAGCCAAGTCTGAGTTTAATAGCCGGCGTTAATTCCACTGCGGAGAATTCCGCAACCGGCAGCATTGATATTGGCAGCATCACCCTCGGCAGTTCCGGGGGTTATGTCAACCTGAGCGCTGCCGGAAATATAAACACCGGCTCGATTGGTGCCGGTGGCTCGCTCATTTCTCTCCGCAGCGGTAGCAGTTTAGACACTTCTAGCATTAAAATTGATGGAGAAAACATCTCCCTTTACGCTAGCGGTGACATCAAAACCGGCGATATTAACGCGGCAAAAACCGACGGTACAGGTGGCGAAATCACCATCGAAAGCTCATCGGGAAGCATTTTTACGGGCACCGGCACCCTGAACGCCAGCTCTGTGACAGGGGATGCCGGTTTAATCGATTTGAGAGCTGCTGGGAATCTTAATACAGGCAATTTAAACGCTGCAAGCGCCGCCGGCAAAAGCGGCAGCATCACCCTGTACAGCAGAGCGGGAGCGATAAATACCGGCACTCTAAACGCCGGCTCCCAAACAGGCAGTGGCGGGGCGATCGCTCTGCACGCCACCTCTGGCAGCATTGCGGCGGCGAGTTTAAATGCAGCAAGTGTTTCAGGAAGCAGCGGAACAATTAATCTGTATGCCGGTGGCGATATCGCGACAGGCGATGTTGCGGGAGGAGACATCAGTCTGGCTAGCCAAAGCGCCATCAATACCAGTGCCGGTTCTGTGGCGGCATCTGGCAATATCACCTTGCACGCAGCGGCAGATATTGCGGCGGCTTCCGTGACATCCAGTGGCGGAAATATCAGCATTACCAGCAGCAGCGGCGGCATCAACACCGCTGCCGGTTCGGTAGAGACAAATGGCGGCAAAATTACCCTGCACGCGGCGGGGAATATAACCGCCGGCGATATCGCTTCAGAGGGCGGAGATATCGCTGTACTCAGCAGCCGCGAATCTGTCAGCACCAGTGCCGGTAAAATCAACTCCTCCTCAGCGTCGGGGAACGGGGGCAATATCACTCTGCAAGCAAATAAGGAGATTGCGGTTGCAGGAATCGACTCTGATTCGGGCACTGTCGCCATCTCCCCCAGACACGCGCCACCAGCGCCGGTTGCGCCGCCGGCACAACAGCCCCCACCCCCACCCACAGACGGTTCGTCAACCGCAACCCCAGGTCCACCCGCGCCGGAACCGCCGCCGGTGCTAGAACCCTCACCTGTGCAACCCGAATTGGCAGGACCGCCAGCGCCGGAACCCCCACTTGCATCGGAGCCCCCGGCTGGGGTGGTTTACAATTTAGTTTCCGCTCAAGAAACTGAGATCACTTCGCCGCAGTTAGTAGCGATGCGGGAAAGCCAAGATTGCTGGAAGGAAGTTCAGGCTGCCGGCATCCTCAAAAACTACGCAGCGGCGATTCAGTGCTTTCAAAAAAATGTGGCGGCTGCCAACAAAGTCGGAAATTCCCAGTGGCAAGCGCAGGCGCTCAATAATCTGGGAGTGGCTTACTTTCAGGTGGGAGACTACGCCAAAGCGCTGGAGTCACACCAGCAGCAGTTGGCGCTGGCGCAGAAATTGCAGAACCCCTCAGCGCAGGCGCAGGCACAAGTCGCTTTGGCAACAGTTTATAGCGCTCTGGGCAACTATGATCAAGCGATTGAATACTACCAACAGATTTTGGACAGTGCGCCGGAAGCCGAGGCACCCCAGTGGAAAGGTACAGCTCTGAGAAATCTGGGAATTGTCTATATTACCCTGGAAAAGTACGAGCAAGCGATTGACTTCCAGCAGCAGGCTTTGGCGCTGGCGCAAAAGTCCGGTGACAAACGCGGCGAGGGGCAGGCTTTGGGAAATTGGGGAATTGCTTACTTTTCTTTAGGAGACTACCGCAAAGCGATTGAGTTCAGCAATCAGCACTTAGCCGCGATGCGCCAAGTTGGCGACCGGCGGGGCGAGGGGCAGGCTTTGGGCAATCTGGGACTGGCGTACTACGCGCTCAAAGACTATCGAAAAGCGATCGATTTCCACCGGCAGCACTTGGCAATTGCCAGACAAATGGGCGACAGCCCCGCTGAAGGATACGCCTTGCAAAATCTCGGCGAGGCGCTGCATAAAAACGGCCAGCTGCAAGAGGCTGCTGAAAACTTACGCGCCGGAATTGAGATTTTGGAGTCTATTCGAGCGGGATTGGGCGAGGACGATTTGAATAAAGTGTCGATTTTTGACCGGCAGGTTAATGCCTACGCCGCACTGCAAGAAGTTCTGGTCGCTCAGGAGAAAACCTCAGAAGCCCTGGAAATTGCTGAGCGGGGCAGGGCGAGGGCGTTTGTGGAGTTGCTGGCGAAGCGTGCCGGCATTCAGAACTCACAGGCACAAACTGTTGCGCCACCCAACATCGAGGAAATTAAACGAATTGCGAGAGAACACAATTCTACGCTGGTTGCCTATTCGATTATTAAGAATCCTTTTGATATTGAAGGGCGGCGGCAAAAGCTGGAATCGGATATTTATATTTGGGTGGTCAGTCCTGCCGGTGAGGTGGCTTTTCGCCGCGTCGATCTGCAATCGCCAAGGGGGGTCGCACAGGAAGTTTCTCTAGAAAACCAGGTGGCCCGCAGCCGCGATGCAATCGGTGTCAGAGGCGCAGGCGCGGTTTCCCGAATTGGCAGGGTGGAGATTGGGAATCTGTCGCGCCAAACAAAAGACTTGCAGAGAATGTACCAGATGCTCATTGAACCGATTGCTGACTTGCTGCCGGTTAATCCAAATGAGCGGGTCACTTTTATTCCGCAAAATGAGCTGTTCCTGGTTCCCTTCGGCGCACTGCAAGACGCTTCTGGGAAATATTTGATTGAAAAACACACCATTCTGACGGCACCTTCGATTCAGGTGCTGGATTTAACCCGCCGGCAAAGAAACAGGGGAGCCGGTGATGCGCTGGTGGTGGGGAATCCAACTATGCCGAGCGTTTCGCCAAAACCCGGACAGCCGGCGCAACAGCTACCGCCGCTTCCCGGCGCTGAGCGCGAAGCTTTGGAAATTGCTAAGATGTTAAGAACGGAAGCGCTCACCGGCAATCGCGCCACCAAGGAAGCTGTTTTGCAACGGCTGTCGAAAGCTAGAATTGTGCATCTAGCCACTCACGGGTTGCTGGATGATTTGGGTTCCGGTGTGCCCGGAGTTCTCGCCCTCGCCCCCACTGACACGGATAGCGGTTTGCTGGGTGCCGGTGAAATTATTGACCTGCAAATTAATGCCGATTTAGTTGTGCTCAGCGCCTGCAACACCGGCAAAGGGAGAATCACCGGCGATGGGGTTATTGGGCTGTCGCGATCCTGGATTTCTGCCGGTGCTCCCAGCGTACTCGTTTCTTTGTGGTATGTGCCAGACGCCCCCACCGCTGAATTGATTACTGAATTTTACCGCCAGCTGCAGCTGACTTCTGACAAAGCCCTCGCCTTGCGCAACGCCATGCTCGCTACCATGAAACAGCACCCCGATCCCAGAGACTGGGCTGGCTTTACGCTGATTGGTGAAGCCGAGTAATATGGGATTAATATAACTCAAGTTACCCTCGTTACCAGCCTGAGGCTGGGAACGAGGCTACTTAACCAAAGTTGCAACTTTTGCAGGTAGTCGCTTCGGAACTGTGCACCACCAATGAAAATGTGTGGGCCATAACCCGACGCTAGGGCGTGCAGCCCAACTACAAACATTTTCAGGTTAAGATAACTCAAGTTGCTACCTACAAGTCATTGCATCCAGATCCCCCCTTTCCCCCCCTTAAAAAGGGGGGCTTTGAGAATCTCCCCCCCCTTTTGAAGGGGGGGCTTGGGGGGGATCTCGCCTGACTCACTGCGCTCGTAGCAACTTGGGTTAAGATATCAGATATCCCCTACAGCGGAGGAAAAACCAAATGGGGCTGTTTGACCAAATTCTGAGTGCCATCAACAATTCCAGCCAGGAGGGCAGTCCAAATCAGCTGGAGAATATTCTCGGCACGGTGCAGCAGCTGGGGAGCCAGTACGGCTTAGATCCGGGCACCTCGCAAGGAGTCCTGTCAACGGTTGGCACCTATGTGCGCTCTGCCTTGCAGGAAAAGCGTGCCACAGGCGGCGTCGAGCAGGCGCAAGCGATTGTCAGTCAGTTTAGCGGTATGTTGCCCAACTATCAAGCTGTCGCAGCTTTATTCCCCCCGGAAATGCAAGCGCGGTTGGTTCAGGAAATAAACCAGCGGACAGGTTTGAATGTCGAAAGCATTCAAGGAATGCTGCCCATGCTGGTGCCGGTGGTGTTAAATTTCTTGAAAATGGGAGGCAGTGCAGAAAATCCCCAGCAAGGAGGAAATCCAGTGCTGAGTAGCTTCTTGGATGCGGATGGAGATGGGGATGTGGATATTGCCGACGCCATGCAGTTAGGCAATCGCTTTTTCAACCGATAGGGAAGCTGAGCAAGCTAGGGACAAAGCCGGTCAATTTGTGGCGTTGCAGTCAGACAAGATGATGTCACGAAAACCTCTATCTCTTTCTCCCCCTCCCCGAAAAGCGGGGAGGGGGTTGGGGGGTGGGGTTCTTCATCTGCCAGAAACCCGGTAACTTTGACGAAACCGGGTTTCTCAGTACCTCACAAAGAATGAAAACCGCTATAAGGAGAAAGCCGGTCAATTTGTACTGACCGGCTAGCTCAACGCACAACTCCTCTCCCTCATCCCTTAACCACAGCTACCGGTCGCAGTCTCGCCACCTTACCGGCAATCCCAGCATTGCTAACCGCCTCCACAACTCGGCTGACATCTTTATAAGCTTGCGGCGCTTCTTCCGCCAACCCAGACATCGAGCCGGCGCGGACGCGAATCCCCTCTTTCTCCAACTCTTTCCGCAAATTTTCGCCCCGAACTTCCCGCTTTGCCTTAGCCCGGCTCATCACCCGACCGGCACCGTGACAGCTCGATCCAAAAGAAAGCCGGTCGCTGGTTTCCGTTCCCAACAAAACCCAGCTTTCTGTTCCCATCGAACCGGGAACTAACACGGGTTGCCCGAAAGCACGGTACTCCGCCGGCAAATCAGCAAATCCGGGTCCGAAAGCTCGCGTCGCCCCCTTGCGGTGAACGCAAACCGTGACTTCTTTCCCATCAACGATGTGCTTTTCAATCTTTGCCATGTTGTGGGCAATATCGTACACCTGGCGCAGATTTCCATCTTTGGCTTTATCTCCAAAAACTTCTTGGAAACTTTTCCGCGCGTGCCAAGCCAAGATTTGCCGGTTGGCAAAAGCGTAATTCGCCGCCGACTTCATCGCCCCCAAATACGCCTGCCCTTCCTCCGACTCAATCGGGGCGCAAACCAGCTCTCGGTCAGGCAGCTGAATGCCATAGTTAATAACTGCCAGCTGGAAATCCTGAACGAAATCCGTGCAAATCTGGTGTCCGAAACCGCGAGATCCACAGTGAATCTGCAAAGCGAGACAGCCTTCTCGCAAACCCATCACTTCCGCAGCTTCCGGGTGGAAAACTTCCTCCACCACATCCACTTCCAAGAAGTGATTGCCAGCACCAAGACTGCCAATTTGACCTTTTCCGCGATCTTTAGCCCGCTTGCTGGCGCACTCCGGATCTGCCCCCGACAAACAGCCAAATTCCTCCGTGCGCTCCACATCCTCCTGAGTAGCGTACCCCTTGGAGATCGCCCAGCGAGCGCCTTGCTCGCACACCTCCTCTAATTCTTTGGCAGACAGCGACAAGCTGCCCTTTTCTCCCACACCGCTCGGACAGTTGCGGTAAAGAGCAGTTGCCAAATCATTCAGATAAGGTTTAGCAGTTTTGTAGCTAATTTCCGAAGCTAAAACTCGCACGCCGCAGTTGATATCATACCCGACTGCTCCCGGTGAGATAATCCCTCCCGGCACCCGCGATGCCATCACACCGCCAATCGGCATGCCGTACCCCTGATGCACGTCGGGCATCACAACCACCCGCCCCACCAAACCTGGCAAACAAGCCACATTAACCGCTTGCTTCACCGATAAGTCTCCCAGCGCATCTTCCAGAAGATCCTCATCCGCAAAAATCCACACCGGCACTTTCATGTCAGCATGAAAGGAGGTAGGAATCTCCCACAGGTAATCGTTAATTATGCGAAAATCTTGTTTGTTAACCATGTCTCAGATTTTTTAGATTGGTTTGTGGGGTTTCCCCCTTTTGCCTTTCTACCCGAAAGCATCCGACTTCTGCAACTATAGCGCACCAGACAGCAGGGTGTGGCATCTCTTGTGCCCCATCCAGCCCCAGACTCCCTACACGTCTATTACTAATGTAGCTTCCAGACCTGCTCCTGTTTCCCGAATGGACAAGTCGTGATAGGTGACTGCCTTAATAAACTTCAGCCAGCTCTTCACCGGCGCTCCAGTCACCCGAACCTGCAAACTCTGCCGGTCGAGATGCCCGATGTCGAACTGGTTGAACCCCAAGCCCTCACTTTCGTGCAAGTATAGCAGTTCATTCAGCCAAGCCACCAAGAGGCTTTCGCTATCCACCCCTCGCAGTTGCAGCTCTCGCACCACCACCGGCTCTGGCTCCAGATCCGCACCGGCTAGAGCGAAAAGCCCCAGCGCCGCTTGGATAAATAGCTCCTCCAAATTTGGCCCCCAAACTCGATAGGCCCAGTCCGCTGTGTGGTCGATCTCCTCAAACCCCGCTTCCTTAAAAAAATCTAAATTTTTCATAGCAGTCTGGGAAATTGATTATTAGCCAAAAAACTGCTAATATAATAACAGAGCGACCGGCTCGTTGAAACTGCAAAAAACGAGGCTGAAACTATGCTGGAAAATCTATCGAGAGATCCTCCCAGTCAAGCTGCCCCAGATGCCGGCGAACAAATGGCCGATCCTTGGGCAATGCCCAGCCCAGCCGTGAAGGCTAGCAGCAGTAATTTTGGGAAATTGCCGGCAGAACCTCACCCCCTGATTAGCCCTGCAGGAAACCCACAAGCACTGCTCCTACCTCCATCCACACGAACCCCTGAACTGAGCGCGGGGCGGGTGCTGCTGCAAGACGAACTGAAGTTGAGAGCTTGTGATGCCGGAAATCTAGCAGTGCGGATCGGGGAAGCCCTAGGGCTGCTGTGCTGGATGGGAATGGTAAGGCAGGGGACAGAAGGGTTGGAAACAGCCTTGAGCTGACTCGCGTTCCTGCATGCAGCCCCCTCAGTTTATGGAGGTGAGATGATCAAAATCCGATTTCGAGATCGAACTGAAGCGGGGCGACTGCTGGCTGAGCAACTAAAAGCTTATGCCAACCGCTCGGAGGTTCTGGTGCTGGCGCTTCCCCGTGGCGGCGTACCCGTTGGATTTCAAGTATCCCACACCCTAAATGCCCCACTGGATATCTGTCTGGTGAGGAAGCTTGGCGCACCCGGACACAAAGAATTGGCGATGGGAGCCATTGCACCGGGTGGCGTGATGGTGCTCAATGAAGATGTGGTGCGAGAACTGAGAATTTCCAAAGAAACCATCGAGCAAGTCGTTGCAGAGGAACAGCAGGAATTGCAGCGCCGCAACCGCGCTTACCGAGGGTATCTCCCCGCCCCCGACATTGAACATCGCACGGTGATTCTGGTGGATGACGGAATTGCCACCGGCTCAACTGTGCGTGCTGCTATTGCCACATTGCGACAGCAGCAGCCTCAGTTTGTGGTGGTGGCTGTGCCGGTAGCACCCCTCTGCACCTGGAAGCAGTTGAAAGCCGAGGCGGACGATCTCGTCTGTCTGAAAGCGCTAGAGCCTTTCCGCGCCATTAGTCTCTGGTACGACGATTTCTCTCAAACCACCGACGATGAAGTGCGCTCCCTGCTGGCAAAGCAGTCATTGGCGATCAGCCATTAGTTATTCCCCTCGTTATTCCCCTCGTTCCCAGGCGGAGCCTGGGAACGAGCCAAATTATTGCTTTAATAAACCGCTCCTGAGCCAAGTTCGCCAAGAGAAGAAAAAAGAGATAATTTTTTCAAGCTTTTTGGATTGATATACCGGTAGATATAGCGCTTGTCATTTAGGTTAAGACGTAGGACAGGGGGGATTCGCCATGCCTGTGCGGGGCGAAATCTCAGCTCGGCTGCTGAACCGGCTATCGTCGATCTTGCCGGAAAAACAGTTGGGTTTATCGCCCTCACTGACAGCGAGCCGGATTTTGCTGCCGGTGCGGAGTCTCCTGGTACAAACTACCAGAAAATCCGCGCTCGTTGTCAATTCCCTCGCCACCATTCAGGAATTTGTAGACAACTTGCGACAAGCTGGGGTGGATCTGGTGGTTGTGTCCGCGCACTGGGGACCGAATATGGTAATTTCGCCACCCCCCCATTTCCGCAACGCACGCCCGCGCAGTCTTAGATTGCGGCGCTGACTTGTTTTACGGACATTCCACTCACCTCTTCGAGGGTGTGGAATTATACAAGCGGGGTCTAATTTTGTACGACACTGGCGATTTTCTGGATGATTACGCCGTCGAGCCGGTTCTGCGCAACGACTGGTCTTTTGTGTTTTTGGTGGAAGTGGGTGCCGGTGGGTTGCAAAGACTGCGGATGCTGCCGGTGCGCCTGCACTACGCGCGGGTTCAGCTTGCCAAAGGTGAAGAGTTTGTAGAGATTTGTCAGCGCATGAAGTCCCTTTGTGCAGCGTTCGGCACCCCCGTTTTGCAGACGCCAGAAGGGCTGGAAGTTATGTGCCGATTATCTGTATAATAACTCAAGTTGCTACCTACAAGACCAGCATCTAGATCCCCCCAAACCCCCCTAAAAAAGGGGGGGAAAGGGGGTATCTGGATGCTTAAACTTGTAGGTAGGAACTTGAGTTATAATATCACGATCTAACGGGTCAGCCACAGCCAGGAATGGCTGACCCGCTGGTTTTCTCCAGCAGCAGGCGTTAATCCTCATCCCAGTCTTCACGACCCAGCAGGTCAAGAATACAATCTTTTAACAAAAAGTCATTTTTTTCTAACTCAGATTCAACTCGCTCCCACTCGCGGACAGGAATGTACTGGCAGAGGGCATAAATTGGCTGACGTCGGCTAATAAGTCCCTTGTTTACCAGTCCGCGGGCTTCATCCCTGATAACGTCTAGAGAATACTCAACGGAGTGAACCATAGCTCCTCCTCCTCGTTTCTGAGGGCGGAATTAGCAGTCAAATTAATTACTGGACAGAATGTCTTTTGAATTTTAGCATAAAATTTGAGTTTCTGGTAAATCAGGGGTTGGCGCATAAGTTCGTAAGCGTTGCGGGACGCGAAAGCGCGTTCTTCTCACCGCCCCTATTCTAGGGGTGAGGACTAAAGTCCTCACTACAAACAGTATGTTGGCGTTAGAAGCAGGGTGCGAAAAAAGTGATATTACTTCACCACTTGCCCCATGTAATCTCCCCACACCTGCGCCGCTTGCCCACTGCTGCCAGAAGTGGGGGAATTGTTGTCATTGCCCAGCCAAATGCCGGAGACCAGCTGCTGGTTGGGGAGGTAGCCAACGAACCACAGGTCAACATTGTCGTTGGTAGTGCCGGTTTTGCCCGCCTCCCCCAGCCCCAAATAGGCGCTGCGAGCGGTGCCCGACTCCACCACACCCCGCAACATTTCGGTCATCGTGTCTGCTACATAAGACTCGATAGCTTGCCGCTTCCCTTCGCCATCTCGGGCGTAGTCGTAAACCACCCGGCAGGTTTTAGGATCTTTGGGATTGCTGCAATCATTGCTGTCCAGAACCCGCTTGATGGCGTGGGGGCGGTTGGCGGCACCGTTATTGGCCAGCACCGCAAACGCGCCGGTCAGTTCCAGCACCTTCACCTCACTTTGACCGAGTACCAGCGCCGGTACAGGATTGAGCTTAGACTTGACGCCCATCCGTCTGGCCATCTGCACCACCCGCTCCAGGCCCACATCCTGAGCCACGCGCAGGGCGATCGGATTCTCCGATTTGGCAATGCCGGTGTACATATCCAAAGAGGAACTGCCCGACCGGCAGCCTTCAAAATACTGGCCGCCCCAGTCAACCGGGGCGCAGGAATAGGACTTTCCCGGCGAGATTCCCTCCTCAATCGCAGCGGTGTAGGCGAAGATTTTGAAAGTCGAGCCGGGCTGTCGCAAAGCGTCAGTGGCGCGGTTGAACTGACTTTCGCCGTAGTCAACGCCGCCAACGAGGGCTCGGATTTCGCCGCTGCTGCTGTCGAGAGTGACAATCGCACCTTGAGAAAATCCGTATTGGGCACCGGCATTCTTCACAGCATTGCGCAGCGACGCCTCAGCCAGCTTTTGCATTTGCCGGTCAAGGCCGGTTTCCACAATAAAATTCCCCTCTCTCACCAGATCCTTCCCCAGTAACAGCTCCAGTTCGTCAAAGACATAACTGTAGAAGTAGGGCGCGATCGTCTGGCTGAGGATTTCCTTAGCTTTGGGGTTAATTTCAATCCGCGACCGGCGGGCCCTGTCCGCCTCCTCCTGAGAAATCATCCCCAGAGCCCGCATGCGGTAGATCACCCCATCGCGCTGCTTGACAGCCGCCTGATAGTCCTGAACCGGATTGAAACTGTTCGGTGCCGGCAAAATCCCCACCAGCGTCGCCGCCTCGGACAGGGTTAAATTCGCCGCCGACTTGGCGAAGTAAAACTGAGCCGCATCCTCAAACCCGTACAGGTCAAGGCTCAAGAAAACGCGGTTCAAATAAGTCACTAACAGATCCTGTTTGCTGTAAGCCCACTCCAACTTCAGCGCCACCACAGCTTCCCGCACCTTGCGACCGGCAGAATCCGAGGTGCCCACATAGTCTCGGAACAGACTTCTGGCCAGCTGCTGCGTTATCGTGCTAGCCCCTTCGCGGATGCCGCCCCCGCGAAGATTGGCCGTCACCGCCCGCAGCACCCCAACCGGATCGACACCCATGTGCCAGTAGAAGCGGCTGTCCTCAGAGGCGATCAGCGCCATTGGCAGGTAGCGGGAAAAGTCCGACAGCCGCCGCAGCTCTCGGTGAGCGTTGTTGTAGCGAGGGCGCAGGGGCGCAGTCACATCGCGGGCGTACACCACCACCGGCCCATTCGTCGAAGTCGGCAGGGGGCGCACCCGGAATTTTTGCCACTCCGCCAGAATCCACAGCGCCAGCAAAGCAGTTAGTCCGCCGGCACCGTAAAAGATGTAGCGAAAAACCACCCTGTGCAAGGGCGGCGGATCGACAAACTTAACCTGCACCGAGGCGGCCAGTTCTGGCGGCCCCAGCGTCAGGACATCGCCGTGGCGCAGCGCCATAGAGGTAATCCGCCGCTTGCCTTTATAAATGCCGTTAGTAGAATTCTCGTCTCTAATCATGAACGGCGCGTTGGGATTGCCACTGTCCCGCGTCAGAGACAGGTGAGTCTGGCTGACAACTGGGTTGCGCACCACAATATCGGAGGATTTGGAACTGCGCCCAAGCAGGTATCGCTCTCCCAACAGCGGATATTTCTCTTGCGATCCCGTACCGGCATCGAACACCCACAGTTCTGCCACCCTGGCATTGGGCTTGAGTGCCAGCTGAGCGAAATTCACATTGGCGATCGTCTGCACCGCTTTGGCGATCGTGTTGAAGATCGTCCGCGGCTGTTGGGGGTTCGGCTGTTGAGGGGGCTGGGGTGAATTCATGCGCCAAATGCAAATAGGTTTTCAAGTATTAGATGGCCCAGTCTTGCCAAAGTTGCACCCGGCATTGATGCCCTTCTGGCAGCAACTACAGCTCACCGAGCTTTTCCAGACACGCGCTGGCAATTGATGGCCTCAGACTGCCATACCGCAGCCGGTGTCTTCGAGAGATCCTAATCCTCCCGCGTCCGCCTCCGCCACCGAGAAGCAGCTTTTCGGGATTTTTCCACCTGTGAGGGCAGTAACATTATCTCAAATTGGCCTCACTGCCGTCGCTTTGCTGCCGGCGCTTGCCAGAATGCCACGATCAGCAGGCAGACAATGCCGACATTGATAAACACATCCGCCAAGTTAAACACCGGAAATCGGATCAGGCGAAAATCGAGAAAATCCACCACTTTCCCCTCAGCGAACCGGTCTATGCCATTCCCCAGCGCTCCCCCTAATATAAATCCATACCCCGCCTGCTCCCAGCGATTGAAGTTGGGGCCAAACCAAGCCCACGCCATCAGCACCAAACTCACTCCCAGCGACAGCCAGCGCAGCCAACTCCCCCCCTCGCTAAACAGGCTAAATGCCGCGCCGGTGTTGGTGACATAAGTGAAGTGAAAGACATTTGGCCACAGGGGCCATGTATCGGCCAGTTGAAAATTTTGCACGACCCAGTATTTGCTAAGCCGGTCTAGAATCAGGCTGGCTGTGGCAGCCACCCAGAACAGGCGATTTTTAATGCGCATTCGCATCAAGAGTTTCTCTCTTTTAATTTAGTCTTTTGCATCTCACGTTTGGCACCGGCATCCCCTGGAAACGACCCTTCACTGCCCCACAGGTTATTATAGGCCAGTTTTTCCCTCATTCCCCTTCCAGGCATTCACTTCGTAACTGCGCACACCGCCAAATATGAAAATTATGCGCTCCTTCCTTAAGGGCCCGCCGGTAGGGCCGGTAGGGGCTGGTTTACCTAAAATGTCTCTACGAAGTAATGCGCGTGCCGCGCATCGCTTCGCTATCAGATATTGGTGAACCCGCCCCTACTACAAACATGCGACAGCTTATTCTATTATAATCACAACTATCTTCCTTACTCTCTTTTAGCACTTTTGGCAAAAATTAACATTGTCTGAAAACACCGGAAATTACTGTCAAAAATTGTTACCGATTGTGGCAGCGATTTCCAGCAGAAAACCCTAACTGGGGTGACATTCATGCCTGCCGAAGCGCGGCGGTGAGCGCTTAATAAAACATTAGCAGGCGCAAGACAAAAGCCAGCACTGTAACAGCGCAGACAACCGCCAGCTGGCTCGGCATTGGATCTAGCGAATAGGTAACGGCAGCCGGCAGCAGCAAGTCTTCATTAAACGAGAATTTCAGCGCCAGAGCGCTCAAACCGGCCAGATGAATTACCAGCAAGCCAATCATACAGCTTAAAGCAAGAAACTCCAGCCGGCGGGGGGTTTGAAAAGCCAGCCAGCCGCACACCCAAGCTCCCGGAACAAAGCCCAGCAAATAGCCAAAAGTAGGTTTGGCCAGATAGCCGAAACCGCCACCGTCAGTAAACACCTGCATGCCCGCCAACCCCAGTGCCAGATAGGCAATTTGGGAGAGCGCACCGGCATTTTTGCCCCCCATACAGCCGGTCAGCAGCACCGCACCAATTTGAAAAGTGATGCCCAGAGATTGAGTGTGAATCCCCGAAGGCCACCAATCCCAGAAAGGGCTGGCAATAGAGGCTTTGAGAAACGTGCAGCCAACAGTCAGCAGCAAGCCAATCACAGCCCACAGCAATTCCAGAGTCGGAGACAAGTGGATTGGGAAAAAGGGGTTTTCCCCTTTAACAGAACTGTTCACCGGCGGTGTCTTTCTGGACTTTGAACCCATCGAAACTCTCAAATTTCAAAGCCTGCGGGCGCGCAGCTGTCCGGGAACCGGCGCTTCTCCACCCTGGAGTCCCAGTGATTCTAACATCGTGCGGTCATGTTCTGGCGGTTGGCCCAGAGTCGTCAGATAGTGGCCCACCAGCATGGCATTGATACCGGCTTTCAGCCCCAGAGCTTGCAGCTCGCCCATCACCGCTTCCCGCCCGCCAGCGTAGCGGATAATCTGTTCCGGCAAAATCAGGCGAAAAATGGCAATCGCCTTGAGAGCCTCATAGGGGTCAAGTTTGGGGCGATTTTCCAAAGGAGTGCCCGCGCGGGGGTTGAGCAGGTTGAGCGGAACCGATTCCACTTCCAGATCCCGCAGGGCTAGGGCCAAATCCACGCGATCTTCCCAACTTTCCCCCATCCCCAGAATGCCGCCGGTGCAAGCCTGAATCCCAGCCTCCTTCAGATTTTTAACCGTCCCCACCCGATCTTGCCAGCTGTGCGTCGTCGCCACATTCGGGAAAAAATTCTCCGAACTCTCCAGATTGTGGTTATAGCGCGTCACACCGGCATCTCGAAGCGCTTGCGCCTGTTCCAGCGTCACCTCGCCCAGAGCGCAGCAAGGCTTGATACTCGTTTCCGCCACAATCAGGCGCACAGTTTCCAGAATCCGCTCAAACTCAGCCGATTTCGGACTGCCATACTTAATACCCCGTCCTTGCGACACCAGGCAAAACCGGCGAGCCCCCGCCGACGAGGCCGCCTTAGCCTGAGCCAGAATCTCCTCAGTCGATTTCAGCCCATAAACCGGCGAATCCATACCCGGATGGTGAGCCGATTGAGAGCAGAAGCCGCAATTTTCCGAACAATTGCCGGACTTAACATTAATAATCGAACACAAATCCACCGTATTGCCGCAACAGGCTTGCCGCACCCGGTCAGCTGCAGCGCACAGCAGCAAAATATTCTCCTCACCCTCTATCTGGGTGAGTGCCAGCGCTTCCTCTCGATCAATGCGGTAGCCGTTGACAATCCGGTCAGCCAGCTGAGCCAGCCCAAAAAGCAGCTGCTCAGAACAACCCGCCAGCGGCGCGACCCCCAGATCAGAGAAATCAGCTTTTGGCGGATGGCACGAAGTTGATAGCGGTGCTTGAACCACGTTTTGCCCTTTGATACAGTGACTGAATTGCTGGCATTTTATCACTTACAATAGAGGATTGACCCACCGGCACCCCTCTCCATCGCTCTCCGTGCCTTCCAGCAGGCGCTTCTCTCACCCCCGCCCGGGCGGGCCCTAAAACCTGCCTTAAAATACCGTCAAGCCTCACAGCCCACAAAAGCTCCCCCCGCACCCCCCCTCTCCTATCCGGTCAATTCCCCCTATTAACCTTTCCATCCTCATCCTCTTCCCTCTTCTTTCTTGGCGCACGGGCGCGTCGGGCGCGGTTCATAAAAAAAATAAATCAATCTAACGGAATATTCCCGCCCTCTCTCCACAGCGCTCCAGAAAAGGTGGGTATTGACCCCATATCATCTCCCCCCGCAGCCGATCTTAATCTGCCCTTAACTCAGCAGAGAGCGCCAGCCGGTATTATTGATAGGCAGCCCCTCTATAAGTGGCCACTCATCCCACGGATAGCAAATGGGCTGCAGAGTTGATTGGCGATAATCATGAATTCAGTCAGAAGAGACTCTCAGCAAGCCCTCCAGTCCAACTCCGGATTGAGGCGGGCACTCGATGGGGGGTTTATTCGGCTCACGCAGCTGTTTGCGCTGGCGGTAGCCGGCATCTTAATCTGGATGACGGTGCAGGTGGCGATCCAGGCTTCCCCGGCCATTCAAGAGTTTGGTGCCGATTTCATTTTCAGCAGCAGCTGGAACCCTGTCAAAGACGAGTACGGGGCGCTACCCCAGATCTACGGTACAGTGGTCAGCTCCCTGATTGCCCTGCTGCTGGCAGTGCCGGTGGGCGTAGGGGTGGCCATTTTCCTCAGCGAAGACTTTTTGCCCCCACGGATTAACGCTGTAGTGGTGCTGCTGGTAGAACTTTTAGCCTCCATTCCCAGCGTCGTCTACGGACTTTGGGGCATTTTTGTCCTGATTCCGCTGTTAAAGCCGGTGGGAGCGTGGCTGAATGAGTCTGTCGGCTGGCTGCCGATTTTCAGCACGCCGCTGCGAGGTCCGGGGATGCTGCCGGCAGCCGTGGTTCTGGCGGTGATGATCCTGCCGACGATTGCCGCTATCTCCCGGGATGCCCTGATTTCCCTGCCTCCGGATCTGCGGCAAGCCTCATACGGCTTAGGTGCAACCCGCTGGGAGACAATTTTCCAGATTTTACTGCCGGCTGCCTTTTCTGGTATTGTGGGCGCAATCATGCTAGCCCTGGGGCGAGCTTTGGGCGAAACGATGGCGGTGACCATGTTGATTGGCAACGCCAACAATATTAATCTATCTATTTTGGCTCCTTCCAACACCATCGCTTCTCTGCTGGCAAATCAATTTGCCGAGGCCAGCGGTTTGCAAGTCTCCGCACTGATGTACGCGGCTTTAATTCTGTTTGCCCTGACGCTGCTAATCAATATTCTTGCTCAGTTGCTGATTCAGCGAGTCCAGCGGATTTAGCGGCTTTGGGCAGAAACCGGGTTTCTTTATACGGGCGGCGGTTAGTTCCGGGATCAAAAGCCAGAAACCCGGTTTCTTTCTCTCAATTGCCTGCTGTTACTTGTCACAAGATATGAATAGCTCCCAAAATACGACCTCTTCTGGGTCTGCTGTCAGCGGTTTAACCCGCTCTCCCACCTCTCCGCGAACCCTTTTCGGGATAGTGATGACCGGCTTGTGCTATCTGTGCGCTGCTATTGCGCTGCTGCCTTTGCTGGCGGTACTGTCCTACGTCATTGTCCAGGGGTTCAGCCGGTTCAGCCCCAGTTTGTTTGTGGAACTTCCGCCGCCGCCAATGGTGGAGGGAGGCGGTTTTGGCAATGCCATTGTTGGCACTCTGATCATGGTGGGAATTGCCACACTGCTCAGCGTTCCTTTTGGGATTATGGCAGCGGTGTATTTAAACGAGTTCGCCTCCGACACTCAACTGGCATACTGGATTCGCTTCGCCACCAATGTCCTCAGTGGCGTGCCCTCTATTATTGTGGGCGTCTTTGCTTATGGGGTTGTGGTTCTGCTCACCAAAACTTTCTCGGCATGGGCTGGGGGGTTTGCCCTGTCGATTTTGATGCTGCCGATTATTGTGCGAGCCACAGAGGAATCGCTGAAGTTAGTCCCGCTAGAGATCCGGCAAGCCGCGCTGGGCATTGGAGCTACCAATTTCCAAATGGTGGCGTTCGTGGTGCTGCCGGCAGCAATGCCTGCAATTGTTACCGGCACGACTTTGGCTATCGCTCGCGCCGCTGGAGAAACCGCACCCCTGCTGTTTACCGCGCTGTTCGCCCAGTTTTGGCCTGCTTCTCTGTCCGCGCCCACGCCTTCTTTGGCAGTTTTGGTGTATAATTTCGCCACTTCTCCTTTTAAAAATCAGCAGGAGCTAGCCTGGGCGGCTTCCCTAGTCCTGGTGTTCCTGGTTCTGATTACCAGTGCGGTGGCTCGCTGGGCAACGGCTCGGAAAGTTTATTGATGAAGCGTGTTTGTTTGTTGAGTAAAAATTAAGCTCTGAGGGGGCAGCTTTTAATATCTCAGGAGCCGCAGATAATGCAATAATGGATACAGCCAGATGTCGTTAATATGCTAACAGGGTTTGAGGATCTCCTTTTCCGCACAACTGTAGAGAAGCGACATGTGGCGTCTGTACATCTCAACTGCCACTGCCGGCGGATGGGATTACCGTTTCCACCGGCACTCGACAGAACACTTTCCTTTGTAAATCACTGCCACAGCTAGCCGCCGTATTTTGAGACTGACTCCCATCTTCCCCAGACAAGTAGCGTGCCCGCTCCAGACTGCTGGGCTGATGTCGCTCTCAACTGCAAGGCGCGAATGCAACTATTTTATGACTTCTAAAACTCGGATTCTAAATCAAACTCAAACCGTTTTGCGGGCCCAGAATGTGTCCGTCTACTACGGGAACTTCTTAGCGCTGCGGGATGTTTCTTTAGATATCCCCAAAAATCGCATCACTGCTTTTATTGGGCCTTCGGGGTGCGGCAAAAGCACGCTGCTGCGCTGCTACAACCGGCTCAATGACCTGATCAAGAGTTTTCGAGTCCAAGGTCAGGTTTCCTATCACGGTCAAAACCTCTACGCCCCCCAAATCGATCCGGTGGAAGTGCGGCGTCGGATTGGCATGGTGTTCCAAAAGCCGAACCCTTTCCCAAAATCGATTTATGACAATATCGCTTTTGGCCCCCGGATTAATGGCTTTAAGGGGGATATGGATGAGTTGGTGGAGCGCTCGCTCCGCCAAGCCGCCCTCTGGGACGAGGTTAAAAATAAACTGCGGCAAAGTGGTTTGGCCCTTTCTGGGGGCCAGCAGCAGCGGCTGTGCATTGCCCGGGCGCTGGCGGTTCAGCCTGACGTGATTCTCATGGACGAGCCGTGCTCTGCCCTTGACCCGATTTCGACGCTGCGGATTGAGGAGGTGCTGCACGAACTCAAGCAGCAATACACGATTGTGATCGTGACGCACAACATGCAGCAAGCTTCTCGGGTGTCGGATATGACGGCCTTTTTCAATGTTGAGCCGACTGAGAAGGGCGGGCGAATCGGCTATCTCGTGGAGTACGACGAGACGCAGATTATCTTCCACAATCCTTCTAAGGAATCAACCCAGGAATACGTCAGCGGGCGCTTTGGCTAAATTGCGCCAGATCCCTGTACCGGATGACTTATTTAACGGATAATATATCTGTATACACGGCAGGGGTAAGGCGAGGCTTTGCCCCCATTACATTCCGTTATTTAAAATCCGGGTAATTGTTCAATAATTAACTCCGCTCGCCACCCCACAGGCGGCAAGACGAACTTTGGGCCGACGCCCAAGGTCGAACTTTTTGGGCCGACGCCCAACTACGAACCTTTTTGGGCTAAAGCCTAAGTACGAACCTTTTTGGGCTAAAGCCTAAGTACGAACCTTTTTGGGCTAAAGCCCAACTACGAACCTTTTTGGGCTGAAGCCTAAGGTCGAACCTTTTTGGGCTGAAGCCCAACTACGAACCTTTTTGGGCTGAAGCCCAACTACGAACCTTTTTGGGCTGAAGCCCAACTACGAACCTTTTTGGGCTGAAGCCCAACTACAAACGGTCAGCCGGCGTTGGCCACCCCTGGAAACGCAACAGCTCTCGGGGGAGGCGGGCACGCCGGTTTGTTGTCTTCACGCACTTTATGTGCCTTTTTTGAGCATCTGCTTGAAGAGGTTGTCTTTGACCATGTTTTGTCTGAGTACCTCCAGCAGGTACTCCTGTGCCTGCTCTCGGCTCAAGGTCTTGACCTGTTCCCGCAGAATTTGCAGCTTGAACTGTTGCTCCAAAGTCAGGCCGGTGGGGATGTCCATAATATTGCTCCGTTAATTGAATGGCGTGGGCAGATATAGAGGACGTTGAGTGGGTCTGCTTGTATCCTCCTAAATGTAAATTATCGTAAACATCTATTGACAAACTGTCCGCTATGCACATTTGCCCAAAAATATGTGCTACAAAAATTCATCAATCCGCCGCAAGCCTTATGATTAAAAGGGAAAAACCGCGAAGCCTGATACTACAGGGAGAGAATCTGTCCAATGGACGCAATGGAATTTTTTCAGCGCAGTGCCGGTGTGTGGCGCTCGCAGCGTGCCACTCACCATCTGGCCTTCAGACGCGCTGAGATGGGCGACTCCGAGATTACGGTGGAAGCCTTGGCAGCGGATCATCCCAAAGTGACGGAAATCTGCCAAATGCACGAGATAGATCCGGCCAAAGCTGCCGGTGGGGCGTTCGTCAAGTGGCAGGCGGCGATGGCTTGGGACAAAGAGGATGACAATCACGAGGGCTCGACGGTGTTTGCGATCGTCCCCGATGGGGAGAATCCCCAGCAGGGTTTGATGCTGCGCGAAAGGGGCTACGCGGAAATTGTGCCGGTTGCCGGTCGCTATCTGATGGACGATCAGGGGGCGCTGGTGCTGATCACGGAATATGAAACCATGAGTTCGGTTGAGCGCTTCTGGTTTGCCAGCCCCAACCTGCGCATGCGCACTAGCACGGTGAAACGCTTTGGCGGGTTCAGCACGGCGTCTTTCTGCACCGAAAGCCGGATTGATTCTGGCCAAGATGCCTCAGACAGTCCAGATTCAACTTCCCAGCCGGCTGACAGTGGCGCTGGCACCAAAGAGTTCTATTCTGTGTTGGGCTGGTAAGCGGGAGTGGCCCACCGGCACGCCGTCGGGTGTCAGGTGGCAGGAATGGGGTGTCCGCAGTACAGTGTTGTGAAATCTGTAACGTCACACCTGTAACAAATCGTATTATCCCCATGCTCAATGCCCACTCCCGACCCAATGCCCAGCGCCCCATGCCCAATCCCCAATCTCCAATCCAAAATCCGGGCATCCAAAATCCAAAATCCGGGCATCCAAAATCCCCCATCCCCAGTGACCCTTTCCTGCGGGGGGCGGAATACCTCAATGCCTTGCGCCGGCTGGCTTTGCACCCAGAGGCCATCGGTGTGGCGGATGACATCAATCAGCGCATCCGCATCTGCACTTGGATTGGCCACAACATCGACGCGGTGAATGCTGAGCTGTCAGCCTGTCTGGATGCCTGTCACAGCTGCTTCTATCCGCAAGACCGGCGAGTGATGCGCATTCTGGCTGCCCCTCTGGCTGGGGAGTTTGGCGTGGACGCCCTGTGCAATATCCAAGCTGAGCCGGTGGCGATTCTCATTGATGCCGGTCGCATCCACCCGCAGGACTGGCTGAGCGTGGTTGCCCACGAATACGCTCACGCCCATTTGGGCGCACCCGGTCACGACCGGCGCTTTTTGGCCGTGATTTCTCACCTCTGTCTGGGACTGGGGCTGGATCTGCCGGTGTGGGATCAGGGGTGGGAAGAAGCACAGCGAGAAGCTTGGCTGCGCAATTGGCCCCACTGCCGGCCCACACCTGACCCCTTGGCCTTTTGGAAGGGGGGCGCTTGACGCTGTGTCAAGAAATATTACAGATTGTTGCATTTCTTCAGAAAAATGAGATTTGCGTGACCGCAATCCCCTAATCTGAGTGTTGGCTGGTGAAATATCAGCCAGTGGCAGTCAGTCACTGGCCTGGGGTCATTGGCCATTTGCCGGTTGCAGGACTTTTGACTGAGGACTGAGCGGCTAAGCTGTTTCGCATTCAATTTGCGCTATCCACCAGTATCTCCTAGTTACCAGGTTCCCCCTGGGAACAGGTCTGTGGTGTTTCGGCTTTCTTTCTCCAACAAGCAGATTAAAAGCCTAACAGCTTAAAGGCAAATGACCCCGGACTTTTGACTGAGGACAAATCACAAACAAAAGTTGGAAATTCCGGAGATTGTCAGGTGGCGATTCCTTTGCTAGAGTACGCTCCAAAGAGCCAAAACCAGCGCGTAGCTGGATATGAAAAGCCGGGGGACGAACAGCCCCGGATTTACACAACCGAAAACCTGCCCTCACCGTCAGAAATTGGCGAGGTGATTTGGGCGGCGTATCGCCAAATTTTCAGCGAGCACCAGATTCTCAAGAGCACCCGCCAAACTTTCTTGGAATCTCAGCTGAGAAACGGTCAGATAACTGTCCGTGATTTCATTCGCGGTCTGGCGACTTCGGATGTGTTCCGCCGGCTGAACCACGAAACCAACAGCAACTACCGGTTTGTGGAAATCTGCGTGCAGCGGATCTTGGGGCGCGACGTGTACAGCGAGCGCGAAAAGATCGCTTGGTCAATTGTGCTGGCGACGAAAGGTCTGCAAGGATTTATCAACGCCTTGCTTGACAGCGATGAGTACATCAGCAACTTTGGTGATAACACGGTTCCCTACCAGCGCCGGCGGATTTTGCCGCAGCGGAATAAAGGAGAAGTGCCTTTCAACCTGAAGACTCCTCGCTATGAGGAATATCACCGCAATCAGCTGGGCTTCCCGCAAATCATCTGGCAAAACCAGGTGCGCCGCTTCATCCCGCAAGAAAAGCAGCCTAAGGCTGGCGATCCAGCGCTGTACATGAATATGGCGCAGTCGCTCGCCCCTGTACCGACCAGTGTTCTCAAGATTAACACCCAGAGCCTGGATTACCTCAGCTTGGTTCCTAGCCGGAAGTAATCAGCGCTTGGCGCTTCGATAGCTCTTTCTGAGTGGGGGCTAGAAGCTAGATGCTAGAGGCTAGATTGATTTGCTAGTCTTTAGTCGCTAGTTTCTAGCCCCCCTTGTTTTTGCGGTTCCGCCACAAGACTGGTTTATTTAAGAACTTACCTCGTTCCCAGGCGGAGCCTGGGAACGAGGTAACCTTTGGGCTAAAGCCCAACTACGAACTTTGGGCCCTGCGCCGCAGCACGTCTAAGAGGGTGATCAGGGATTGGGGAAGGGGGGCGACGGCTTCTATCGATTCGCCGGTGACGGGATGCTGCAGCTGCAGCCGCCATGCGTGCAGGGCTTGTCCCGGAAGGTTGACACCGGCAAAACGCCCGCTGCTGTACACTGGATCGCCGACGATCGGGTGTCCGATGTGGGCGCTGTGGGCGCGGATTTGATGGGTGCGCCCGGTTTCTAGCTGGAACTGGATCAGGGTGAAGTTGCCGAGGCGCTCTTTGACGCGCCAGTGCGTGACCGCTGGGCGTCCGCCTTTTTCCACCGGCACGATGGCCATTTTCTTGCGGTCAATCGGATTGCGTCCAATCGGCTGGTCAATGGTGCCGGTTTCCGTTTTGGGCGCTCCGTAAACCACGCCCAGGTATTCCCGGCGGGCGGTTTTGGCTTTGAGTTGGGCTTGCAGGTGCTGGTGGGCGCAGTCGGTTTTGGCGATGGCGAGTGCGCCGGTGGTGTCTTTGTCGAGCCGGTGGACTATTCCCGGACGCTGCACGCCGCCTATGCCGGCGAGGTTGGGACAGTGGGCGAGCAGGGCGTTGACCAGCGTGTCGCTTTCGTGTCCCGGTGCGGGGTGGACGACTAAACCGGCAGGTTTGTTGAGGATCAGCAGGTGCTCGTCTTCGTAGAGGATGTCCAGGGGGATGTCGGCGGGTTGGAGTTCCAGGGGTTCCGCCGGCGGTATGGTGAGCTGGATGCGGTCGCCGGTTTGCACGGTGGCTTTTTTGGATGCGCAAATCTCCCCATTGACTTTTACGTTGCCTTGTGCTATTAGGTCTTGGATGCGCGAGCGGGAGAGGTCGCTGAGTTGGGCGGCGAGGTAGCGGTCGAGGCGCTCGCCGGTGTGTTGGGCTTCTAGGTTGAGTTCGGTCATCTGTTCTCCGGCTGTGGAGTTAGTGTATAAATTCCCCTCGTTTATCTACCTTGCCTGTTAACGAGGTATAATATTGTTAAAGATTTAAACGGAAGCTAACCAAGTAGTTAGCGCTAGCGTAACCCACCCCACAATTAAGGTCGCTGCGTAAGTCCTGAGACAGTCAGTTTAGGACACTGGGATACGAAGTATAGGCGTTGGTACGGCTTCGCCCTAGCCTCCAGGTCTCTGGGACAGGCGGAACGCGCAGCGGCGCGTAAGCGCGACGCCTGTCCTACGTCTTAATCTAAGCCACCGGCGGTGGGCACCGGCAGAACGCCGGCGCTACAGCTGGTTGGGGTCAATGCCCATTTCTCGCAGCTTGGCTTCTAGGACTTGCCGGTGCTGGCGCTCTTGCTCTAGCTGGGTTTCGGCTTGCTGGCGCTGCTGGCCAAGTTCTACAAAGGTGAGAAACCGGTCGCCTGAAGGGGAGAAAATCTGGAGTTCTGCGCCTGAGAGGTCAAAGCGCACACCCAGTCGGGGGCTGACCCAGCCGGCAATCTGCTCAATCACGCTTAAGCGCCCGTCTGAACGCAGCCAGCCGGTCAAGTCCGCTCGATCTGGATTGTAGAGGTAATATTCCTCGACGCCATAGCGGTCATAAAATTCCAGCTTTTTGCTCATTTCGGCGAGGGTGTTGCTGGGGGAGAGGATTTCAAACACCACTTGTGGGGGGATGTTGCCTTCGAGCCACTGCAGGTAGGAGCCGCGCCGGCCTTTGGGCCGGCCAAATGCCACCATGACATCGGGCGCTTGGCAGAGGCGGTTATTTCCTCCGACAGGATACCACAGGAGATCGCCGGCAACGAATACTTCGGCAAAGGGGGCAAATAGCAGTTCTAGGTTTCCTTTTATGGTTACAATCCATTGGAATTGTTCGGTGTTGTCTGCGATTGGTTTGCCGTCGCTTTCGGGGTAGATGAGTTCTGGGACGGTGGGGGTTTGCTCTTGGGTTAGCATGGGGGGCGGTGGGGGTTTTGTG
>Ga0185317_100117_pt1 | contig 29352 bp, 20 predicted proteins | sample DevilsHole_FD_128020 | JGI IMG/M metagenome (GOLD analysis project Ga0185317, IMG submission 128020) | Groundwater microbial communities from Devils Hole, Nevada to study Microbial Dark Matter (Phase II) - Devils Hole (SPADES assembly)... | ecosystem: Environmental > Aquatic > Deep subsurface >...
AAGCAGCGGCTCCGGAGTAGTCGCATGTCAAGCGGTCGCGGTCCGCGACAGCGGGCGCGACGGCGGCAGCGTGCGGCGAAAGGAGCCTCCGTTGGAAAGGGTGACGAACTCGCGACGGCATGAGGTAGCTAGCTCGGCAACTGAGGCCGCACCAGGCCGGCCTGTTCCTCTTTCAGGCAAACTGCCGGATGCTAAGAAACGCCTGTCGCCGCCGAGGGGGCGTCGCCCAACTCGACAATCCCACAGGAAAGCAGGAGGAATCAGTGACGAAAGTGCAGAAGGTCCACAGCCTCACGGGGAGGATCACCCCGGCACTCGTGCACGACGCCTGGCGCGCCGTGCGACGAAACCGCGGGGCCGCGGGGATCGACAAGGTCTCGATTCAAATGTTCCAAGCGAACTTGGATCAGAACCTCGACCGGTTGATGCGGGAATTGAAAACAGGGGCGTTCGAGCCTCTGCCCGCGCGGCGGGTCTACATTCCCAAAAGCCCCGGCAAGTTTCGGCCGCTGGGCATCCCGGCTGTGCGTGATCGGGTCGCTCAGGAGGTGATTCGTCGCCTCTTGAGTCCGATCTTCGAGCGACGGTTTCACGACGACTCGTACGGCTTCCGGCCGGGCAGGAGTTGTCATCAAGCGGTCGAACGGGTACTCGAACTCCGGCGGCAAGGGTACGATCACGTGCTCGACGCCGACATATCCGGATTTTTCGACAACCTGTCGCACCGTGCGGTGATGGCGGAACTGTCCGCGGTGATCGCCGACGGGAACATCCTGCGACTGGTCGAGAAATTCCTCAAGGCCGGAGTTTTGGAAGGGGGCAAGTTCCTGGCGACGCGAGTGGGCACGCCGCAAGGCGGAGTCGCCTCGCCGCTGCTGGCGAACATTGCCCTCAACCTGCTGGACTGGCAAGTTACTCATGCACCCCATGTTCGCACAAGCGGTCCTGTCGCCGGGGTCACGCAACGCAGGAACACAAGCTGAGCCATTTGATCCTACGACCGAGCCTGCGTGGTTTGCGGGTAACACACAATGCGCTAAAGATTTCGATCGCACCGTTCGATTCGGTACTGAGAAGGACTAGTCCGAACGAGGCTGGGGTGTTGTTCCATTGGACGGGAATCTGCGATGAAAGACCAAGCGACAACGAACTGCATTGTGGTCCAGCCGTCCACCGATGGGGGTGTCGCCGCGCGGGCGCCGAAGTCAGCAAATACGGGTGTGGCCGTAGCATCGGCCGCGAGAGTCAGGGTCGACACACCGGTCGCGGCCCGCAGCACCGCCGACGAACCCGCGCTACCGAAAACCGGCCCGATTTCCAAGCCGCGCTCGCCCGTGTCCTGGAATATCGCTGCCGCTCGGCCTGTAGCGTTTTGGGTTCCGACGGTGCTGGTGCTCGCCATCGGCGGCTACTTGGCAGTGCGCGGCGCTCAGGTGTATTGTGTCGCCGCACGCGTAGTCCAGAAGACGAACCCCACCAAGGCTGCCTCGGTGTGGCCCGACTGGCATCAGCGTCTCAGTCTCGACGCTCAGACCGTGCGCGAACAGGTCTTGTCCCACGAGCGCATCGTGCGTGCGGCCCAGACTGCGGGGTGGAGCACGCCGGTGAATCCAAATGAGCCTGTCTCGTCCGCGTCGCAGCAGGCGGCGATGGTGACTGAAGTGCGAAACGGCGCGCGAGTCGAACTGATGCACCGCGACAACTTTCTCACGCTCATCGATATTCAGTTGCGCGGAAAAGACGCGGATCGTCTGGCCCGCTTGGCGCCCGCGTTGGCCGCCGACTTGGTGAATCACCAGGTGGCCACACGGCGTACGGAAGTTCAGACCGCCTACGACGAGGCTGTTCGAGCGAACGATTCGGACAAGAAGAAGGTCGCCCAGCTAACGGCCGTGCGACAATTGATGACGCTCGAACACAAACTGAATTCCGTCGACCCTCGGGTCAAGCTACTCGAAACCGAACGCGCTCAAACGCAGGCGTTGGCCGACGCAGCGACCAAGCCACAGAACGGCAAGACCAGCCAAAAGTGGCAACAGATCGAGACGCTCGAAAAAACGGTCGCGAGTCTGACCGCCAGCCCCGAGGAGCGGTCGAGGTTGCTGCGACACATCGAAGAACTCAGACGGGAGGTCCGCCTAGAGAATTCGGCCGGCGGCCCCGTCTCGTCCCGTGCCGCCGCCGAGAAGGCTGCGGCCTGGACAACCCGAATTCAGGAAATCGACAAGGAGTTGGGTCAGGCTGCCGCGGAAGCCAGGCAACTCCGCGACCAGATTGACCAGCTCAAACCGCTCGTCGGCCCCGCACCGATCGCGATGACCGGCGCGGAACTCGATGTTGAGTTGGCCGAGGCGCGGCTCACGGCCAACGAGTCGACCGCGAAGACCGATCGCCTGGCCGCCGCCCTGCGAAGCGTTCGCGATGGCGAGGTCGTCGAGTACAACATCGAGCGCACTCCCGCAGTGTGGTCGGTGTCGGCAGTGGCCTTGGTGGTCTACCTGCTTACCGCGGCTGCGGCTGCGCTCCTGGCCGGGCTCGCCTGTGCGTTCTGGCGCGAGTGGCGCGACTCCGCGTTCCGTTCCATCTTCGATGCCGAACACTACCTGCGGCTGGAGTGCATCGGCGCGGTCCCGGTGGACGCCTCACCGCACACACAACGGAAGGTTCTCCCCATCGTCACGATTCCGAGTTCGTTTCGCGAATTGACAGCGTCGGTCCAGACACGGTAGCCCGCTCGGGCGGCCACGGCCGGGAACGGGTCGGCCACCGACCGACCCGGATCGGCCAGCAGTGCGACGCCGCCCGGCGACAACATCCGGTTCAACACGCGCAGCACATCCGGCACGCAGCGGGCTTCGTACAGCACGTCGGCGCCCAACACGAGTTCGAACGACTCCGCCGGCGGTTCCTGCCAGTCGATGATCCGTGTCTCGAACCGATCGAATCCATTCAGTCGCGCGTTCATCGCCGCGATCTCGAGCGCAGCCGGCGAGTAGTCCGAGAACGTGACGTGCCAGCCGACCGCCAGCGCCGCGAGGCCGGCCAACCCCAGCCCACAACCGATCTCGATCGCCCGGCCGACCGGCGCCGGACGCTCGCTCAGGACGTGTTCGGCCAACAGCAACGCGCCGGGCCAAAGAAACGCCCAGTACGGCATGTAGTCGAAATCCACCGACGCACGACGCACGCCAGGGTCGTCCAGCAGTTGGTCGGGACTTCGCGGCCGCATCAGCCGAAGCGCCCAGCCGCCGATCTCTCGCGACTCCACCACCCACGCATCCGGCTGTTCGTGCGGCAGCGCCAGCCCGTGCTCGATCCAGGTCGCCTCGCCCATGATCAGCCGACCTCCGCCATCGCCGCACGAGCGGCGTCGAGCGTCTCGGCAATGTCTGCGTCATGGTGAGCAGTGCTGATGTACCAGATGCCGCGACCGATGAGCCGTACGCCGCGACCAGCCATTGCCGCGACGAACCGGCCGTACTTCGCCATGTCGTACAGCCGCGCAACGCCGCGATAATCGTGCGCGGCCGGTTCCTGGTTCGCGGCCGCGTCGGATCGGACGAACCCCAGATGGAACATCGGCCCTGGGCCACTGACAACAACGCGCTGCCCGGCCTGCGCCGCCGCACCCGCGAGGCCGGACTTCAACTGCCCGCCCATGTGATACAGTCGCCGATACGCCGCACCGTCGTCGGCCGCAAGCAACCGCAGCGACGCCAGCGCGGCCGCCACGCCGCCGACGTGAGCGTTCAGCGTACCGGCATGGATCGGCCGGCCCGCGCCCAACTCGCCCATCCACTTGCCTCGCCCCGCCAGCACGCTAAGCGGAAAACCGCCGGCGACCGCCTTGCCGAACACCGCCAGATCGGGCGTCACCCCGTAACGCTGCTGCGCCCCGCCCAGCGCCAACCGAAAGCCGGTGATCACCTCGTCGAAGATGAGCACGATTCCATGCCCGTCGCACACCCGGCGCAGCTCGGCCAGGAACCCGGACCGTGGTTCCACGCAGCCCGAATTACACATGCACGGCTCCGTGATGATCGCCGCGATTTCGCCCTTGTGCCGATCGACCGCGCGCCCGACCGCCTCGGCGTCGTTCCACGGCAGCACGACGACGTCGTCGAGCGATCCGCGAGCCAGACCGGTCGTCCAGGCCACTGCCACCGGCGAATCCTCTGGGCCAAGTTGTTCGAGCGGTGGGTTGATGCTGGCGATGATGTTGTCGAACCAGCCGTGATAATGCCCCTCAAACTTGACGATCTTCGGCCGCCCCGTGACCGCACGGGCCAGCCGCAGCGCCGCGTGAACCGCCTCGCTCCCCGTGCAGCCGATTCGCACCAAGTCCGCGCACGGGACCGACTCCACGAGCCGCTCGCCCAGTTCGATCTCGTCGGTGTGCAACCCATTCCAAATCTGCCCGCGACCCAGCGCATCGGTCACGGCCGCCAGAATCTCCGGGTGACTGTGCCCGTGAATGAGCGGTCCCTGGCTGAGCGTGTAGTCGATGTACTCGCGCCCGTCCACATCCCAAATCCGGCTGCCGCGGCCGTGACTGAAGACCACCGGATCGGCCACACGAAACTGACTGCTGACTCCGCCGGCCAGGCAACGCCGCGCTCGCGCCTGCCAATCTGCCATTGATCTTTGTGCCATGGCCCCAACATAACAGCTTGCACGGCCCGACGGTATTCAGTTTCCTGACGCCCGTGGAGCGGACGATTGATTCATGGCGGACCAAGTTTTTCATCCATCACTCGCACAAACCGACGCTCAACTGCTCGCCGAATGCGAGGTACACACATACCGAGCGAGCGGACCGGGCGGTCAAAAACGAAACAAGGTCGAGTCGGCCGTGCGACTCAGACACCTGCCGACCGATGTGGCCGCCGTCGCGACGGAGAGCCGCGTGCAACAAGAGAATCGCCGCCTGGCCCTGCGGCGACTACGCGAGGCGATCGCCGTGCGAGTGCGCACGCCGATCGACTTGCAACGGTTCAGCCCACCCGCCGCATTCGCCAGCGCTGTGCACGCGAGCGGCCGGATTCGGTTGCGCGAAGACAACCCAAACTATCCCGTGGTGGTTGCAACGATGTTGAACGTACTCGCCGCGTGCAACGGTCGCGTGAGCGATGCGGCCGAGATCCTGAACCTGACTACGCATCACCTGACGCTCTTCCTCTCCGAACATCCACACGCCTGGCAAGAAGCCAACCAGCTTCGCGCACAGTTCGGCCTCACGCGCCTACGCGTCTGATTGCTCCACCTGAACCGCTCGGTCCGACAGATAACGAAACAGATCATCCGGCGCGACCAGCGCATCGCACTCAATCAGCCCGTGGCGTGAGAATCGCCCATCGGCGATGTTACGCGCGGCGATTACCGCCGGAGCGGCCGCGATGCGATAGGCGCGGTCGGACGTTGCCAACACGAATCGCTGTAACGCGCCGCCCCGCCCTTCAATCTCGTAAGCCAGCCCGCCCGCGTTTGCCCCGAAACGCCGCGCGACCATGAGGCCGACCGACTGCCACCGCTCCATGAGTCGACGCAGCGGCGCGGCGTGCGCGGCCAGCGTGAACAGGCCGTTCAGACCGGGCACACGACTGTCTACGTAGAATTCCGACGTGCGAATGGTCGGCCAGGGCATGGGCAACAGAAACGAATCGACCGTCTCGAACAGGCGCCCGCGGACCAAGCCGAGCGGCGGCGGCAAATCGATCGAGCGCCGGTCGAGCCAACCGGTGCGCGTGACCAGTCGGCCACCGCGTAGAACTTCGATTGCCTGCCCCACCGACCGTAACAACGACGCCCCGGTGGCCGAGTTCGCCGAGTGCCGACTCGCCGGCGCGATGAACCCTGTGACCCGCACAGGCTCGCTGAATCCGGTTCGCCGCACCAGCGCCGCCGAGATCGCCGACATCGCGCTGCACGCCGTCAGCACGCGTACGCCCGCCGCGTCGATGCGTGCCTTTAGCTCCCAGATCTTCCGCGCGTAGGCGATGCTGTCCGACAAGTCGATCACATCGCAGCCGATCTCGACCGCCGCCTCGACCAGCACCGTCGAGCGATCCTGGAATGGCCCGACTGTATCGATCACGATGTCGCCCGGCCGCAACGCGGTGCGCAGCGACGCTGCATCTTCCACGTCGCAAACAACGTCCGCGCCCGCCCCGCGCGACGCCGCCAGCGGCGCCAGGCCGTCGCCCCGCAACAGATCAACGATGGTGCGACCAAAGAAGCCGCAGCCGCCCGCAACAAGGATCCGCATCGATAATACCATCCATGAGAAGGCACGGCTCATGCTCGCCCCGCGCCACGTCGGCTTGGTGCTGGTCGTCCATTCGTCGCCGCCTTGCCGCCCCACGCGCGTATTTGCGCGCCGGCGTCGAAATGTATCGCGACAGGTGCAGATTGTAACGCTAAAGTGGCGGCCACACAGAGGTGGACCTATGCCACAACCTGCTCGTGGTGCGACGTACGAGGACCTGGACACGCCTTGTTTGGTGGTCGATCTCGACGCCCTGGAGCGGAACATTCGCACGGTCGCCAGCTTCTGCCGATCGAACGGCGTGAACTGGCGTCCGCACGCCAAGAGCTACAAGAGTTCAGCGATCTGCCGCATGGCGGTCGACGCGGGGGCGATCGGCGTGACGTGTGCCAAGCTCGGTGAGGCCGAGGTCATGGCCGACGCCGGTGTGCGCGATCTGCTGATCGCCAACTCGCTCGTCGGACCGCAGAAGCTGGGGCGACTCGTTGAACTGTGCCGGCGCGCCGATCCGATCGCGGTCGTCGACCACGTCGATCACGTCGCTGCATTGACCGATGCAGCGGCGGCCGGCGGTGTGACGCTACGCACGATGCTCGAGGTCGACATCGGCATGAAGCGGTGCGGCGTGGCGCCCGGCGAAGCGGCCGTATCGCTGGCCCGCCAGATCGTCGCCAGCCGCTGCCTGCGGTTCGCCGGCATCATGGGCTGGGAGGGGCACCTGGTCACGGCCGACCCGGCCGAGAAGCGCGATCGCATCGCCGCGGCCGTTGCACAACTCGCCGAGACGCGATCGCAGTTGGAGCGGGCGGGGTTGCCGTGCCCGATCGTCAGTGCGGGCGGAACCGGTTCGTTTCAAATCACCGCCACGCTGGGCATCGCCAGTGAGGTGCAAGTGGGCGGCGCGATCTTCATGGACCTGTTCTATCGCAACAAGTGTCATGTCGAGGGGCTGGACTACGCGCTGTTCATCGTGGCCACGGTGACCAGCCGACCCGCGCCGGACCGTGCGGTGATCGACGCCGGCCGCAAGACGATGAACCAGGAGTTGCACGTGCCCGAGGTGCGCGGCCGATCGGACCTGGCCGTGCAGTCGCTGTCGGCCGAGCACGGCGTTCTGACGGTGACGCAACCGCCCGGGCCGCCAATCGGCGAGCGCATCGAGATCATCCCGGGCTACGGCGACTTCACGACCGTGCTGCACGATCACATCCACGGCTTCCGCCGAGGGCGACTCGAGACCACATGGCCGCTCGACGCGCGTGGCCGGCTGAGTTGATTGCGCGTGATCATCCAAACCGATCGCTGGGGCGCGTTCGCCTATACCTTCGTATTACACACTGCCGCCAACTCGCCCAGCACGATGCAGGTCGCGCCCCAAACTCTGTGTGCGCTGATCGCGAAGTAGGGGACTTCAGCATCCTGGCCGCCGAGGCGGCGAGTCTCGGTGGACAGCGCCGAGAGGTCGACAATCGGGCCGAGCGGACATTCGATCAGGTCCGCGACTTCGGATGGGTTGGGACAAAACGCGGCGTGATACGTCCAGCCGACCCAGGGGTGAACGAAGAATCGACTGGCGGGGACAAAGAACGGTGTGAGCGAGCCGAGCAATTCGACTTGCGCGGCCGGCACGCCCAACTCCTCTTCGAGCTCACGCAGCGCCGTCTGGTCGGTCGATTCGCCGGGGTCGCACGCGCCGCCGGGCAGGGCGACCTGGCCCTGGTGATGCTTCGCGTCGCTGGGACGCACGATGAGCGGCACGTGCCACTGGCCGCCACGCGGGTAGATGAGCGCCAACACCGCAGCCGGCCGAGCGTCGGCAGGTGGTGCATTGAATCGCTGATCGCGGGTGTGCGATGGCGCGAACCGCGCGATGATCGTCCGGTCCGTCCGCCACAGACTGAGCCGCGCACGCAACTCATCGGGAAGGCTGCTGTTCATCGCGTGGATTTGCTGCTGCAGGCCTCTTGACCCGTCTGGCCCTGCCTGACCTATCTGACCTGTCTCGGCGCTGCGCTAAGAGATTGAAGCGGTAGGAACCGGTAGTAGACCTCGAGGCACAACGTCGCCAGAGCCGTGGTGTAGATGCGTCCGCCTTCTTCGCCCCACGGGTCGCCGGCGGGGTCCCAACTGCCGGCCGCGTGACCCTCGCGGCGCTGCTGAGCGATCAGCGGGTCGCGCAGGCTCGCGTTCCAGCGTTGCCAGTGCGTGCCGCCCATCTGGAAGCTGGCGACCGTGCCGTAGTACCAGTAGTAGAGCGTCTTGCGGTTTCCGCTCGGCAGGTAGTTCATCAGGTAGTCGCCCGCCTCGCGCGCCGCAGGGTCGGTCGGCGCGGCGCCGAGGAACAATCGGCACGCGAGCGCCTCGGCGGTCATCGCCGGCGTCGGCGGTTCACCGGGCAGGTACGCGGCCAGCCCACGGTGCCGGCCCGACCCGACCAGCGCGAGCCACCCGCGGGCCTTCTGCCATGTGGCATCGGGCGCGTTGACGCCCGCGAGTTGAGCCGATTTCAGCGCCAGAAGTTGCCAGCCGAAGATGCTGGTGTCGCCGTACTGGCCGGGTATGTAGCGCCAGCCGCCGGTCGTGGGATGTTGGGCGGCGACGATGAACTTCACGGCTCGCGTCACAGGCTCGCGCAGTCGCTCGTCCCCCGTCATGCCGAGCGCTTCACTGAGCGCGAGCGTGGCGATTCCCTGCGAGTACATCCGGCCCGTGCCGCGCAGATCGCCGTCGGGCTTCTGTTGAGCCAACAGCCAGTTGATCCCCGCGGTGACTTCGGGCACGTAATCGCCCGACTGGTGTGTATTGCCCGAACCGAGGAACGCGAGCAGCACGAGTCCGGTGACGGCGCAGTCGTCGCGGTTCTGATTCCCTGCCCCGTTGCAAACGTCGCCGCGCGGGCAACGTGTGTGGAACTCGTCGGCATCCCAATGTCCGTCGAGGTGCTGGTGCGCGGCGAGCCACTCGAGCGCCCGTTCGACCGCCTGCTCCGACGCCTTCGACCCGCCGCGCGCGACGGCCCGTTCGGAGCGGTTCGGGTTCATGCGTTCGCGATAGACTTCGGGCGTGCCCAGCCGCAGGGCGTCGCGACTGGTCGCCGGGCCTGTCGCCGCGCCGGGCAAGAGGGCATGCGGCGCCGCGGGCGGGTGCGCGGCCGAGCCGGGCACGCCACGCGCTGCGACCGAGCCGGCCGCACCACTCACGGAGCCGGGCTTGGCCGTGGGCAGCGTCACTTCATCTGGCCGCGACGATTTCGTGCGCACGGGCGCGTCGGACCGCCCGACACCCTCAAGCCCCGCTGGGCCGCGCAATCGAATGTTTGTCGACGGCCGCGTCGTGCTTGGTCCCGGCTCCACGCCGACCGGCAACTCCGCGCGGTCGACGACCTCGGGCATCGCGATCGGCCGGTCGCTCGGCCTCGACTCGGTTTCTGTCGCGGGCGTACTCGTGGCGATCGCCCGTGCCGGGGCGTCGGGCGAGGCGACATGAACCTCAATGTCGGTGATAGGGCGCGGTGCGGTAGGTTTGACGTCTTCGCGCATCGCTTGGTCCGACGGCGCCGGGCGCGTGCGGGCGACTGGTTCGGTCGGGAACTGCGGCGCGAGCGGGGCCGGGTTGTCGCCGGGCAGCAGTTCGTGCTGCGACTCGCTCGCCTGCGCGGCGACGGCCTCGGGCGCGGCCATCGTCTCGGCGCGGTCGGGCGCTTCGGGCGCCGATTGAGCGAGTCTCGGCGGTTCGGTCGCGGTCGCGGGCAGCGGCACATCAGGCCGCGGGGCGTCTTTCGGCAGCGCGGGCAACTCCGCCGTCTCGGCACGCGTGGGCGCCTCCGATCGCAGCTCGGGCGCCGGTTGAGTCGCCGCAGGTTCGCTGATCACTACGGCGTTGGCCGGCTTGTCCCACGCGCTGGCGGGACCCGCGTCGTCGGACGCACCGTCGATCGTGCTGTCGCCCATCGCGTCGTCGTCGCGCACGATCTCGACCCGTTCGATCGTGATCGGCGCCTGCACTTCCGGCGGGTTCATCGCGTTGGCAACGTTGTCGATCACCGCACCGGTCGCGAAGAACAGGCCCAACAGAACGTGAGCCAGCACCGAGAACAGCACGCACTTGGCGGTCAGGTGGTAATAACCCCAGCGGGTCCAGAGCAGGAAGCTGAGTCCGAGCGTGAACGCGACCAGACCGGTCCAGAGGCCGCCGAGCAGCAGCGGGTGCCAGTTGAGTTGAGTCAGAAGGTTAACGGTCCAGTCGAGCATTTCACTTCTGCTCCATCGCCGCTTGTCTTACCGACACGGCGAGCCGACTGATTCCGGCCGCCTCGCACGCCGACATTACTTCGGCCACCTTCTGATAAAGCACACGGCCGTCGCCGCGGATGATCACCGCCTGCTCGGCGTAGTTTTCTTTGGCCCGCCGGAGTCGGCTCGTCACGTCGGCGATCGACATCACCGCTCCTTCGCATTCCACTTGGCCGTCGTGCGAGACTCGCAGCACGATCTCGGCCGGCGCCTCGGTCATCGGTTTGGCCGCGCCAACCTCGGGCAGTTGCACGTCCAGCTTCTGTTCGTTCCAGTCGTAGAGCTTGGTGGCCGCCATGAAGAAGATGAGCAGCGTCAGCACGACGTCGATCATCGGCGTCAGGTTGATGAAGAGCGGTTCTTCTTGAAAGGTCTTGCTAGCGAGCATGCGAAAACCTCATCCCGATTCTCACGCCTTCGGTCACATCGACGCCGACGCCTGGTCGCGGGCCGGCACGACGCGCGGCCGCGGCGGGGCGGCCTGGTCGGCACGCGCCTCAGCCGACACGTAGCGCACGACCTCGGTGGCGAGCACGTCCATCTCTTGCACGAGTCGATCGACGCGGCCGAGCAGGAAGTAGTACGCGCCCGCCGCCACGATCGCCACGGCCAGCCCGCTGGCTGTCGCGACCAGCGCGAGGCTGATGCCGCTTGCCAGCAGTTCCGTTTTGCCGGACCCAGTTTGCATCGACAGCGCGTGAAACGCCTCGATCATGCCCATCACGGTGCCCAACAGGCCAAGCAGCGGGCCGATCGTGGCCATACCGTTGAGCGCGCGGACGCGGCGGCGCAGGTGGAACAGTTCAGCCTCGGCCCCGTCGGCTACCGCCTGACGGATTTCCGTGGACGGCCGGCCCCAGTTCTGCACGACGAGCGTGAACACGTTGGCGACGGGGCTGCCGTTGTCGCGGCACAGCTCGAGGGCCTTTGGGCGATCCAGTTCGTCGCTACGCAGCCGGTCCATGAACCGCTCTACGAACGTACGCGGGATCACACGACTGGAGCGCAGCACGATCAGCCGCTCCAAGACGAACGTGATCGTGATGATGGAACATCCGACCAGCCCCCACATCGACACGTCGCCGCGTCGCAGCAGGTCCAAGATGCGGTCGGGTCCGATCGTCAGTACGGTGCCGCCGAACGACTCGGCCGGCGCCGTGAAGACGGCCGTACCGGACCCGTCAGTTTGGGCCAACGCCATGCGACCAGCGCAGGCTAAGCCGATGATCGCTCCGGCGATCAAGCGAGTACGCAGACTCATAGGGTCCCCTTAGTTTTTGGAAGATATGCCGGCTGTGACCTTTTTGAGGGCCGCGGCCCGCCGCTCAGACGCCTCGGCGGCGTGAGGTGACTTGGGGTATTTCTCAATGATTCGATTATAGGTCTCGGCGGCGCGTGGCCATTCCTGTAGAGATTCGTGGCATTTCGCCGCTTCGAGCAGCGCACCCGACTGCCACTGGGGAAATGCGTAGAGAATCTCGACTTTGAGGAACTCACGCAGGGCCTCCTGGAACCGCTTCTGGTGAAAGTATGTTTCTCCGATCATGAATTGGCTCTTGGCCGCGTTCTCATCGGACCGGCCGGCGATCGCGCGGCGATACTGGTCACGGGCCTCGTCGAATCGACCGAGGTTTTGCATCGCACGGCCGGCATGATAGTCGGCCACGCTCGATAGCTCAAAGTTCGGAAATCGTTTCTTCAGTTGTTCGATGGCCGCGAGCACTTCTTTCCATTGCTTCAGTTCGCCGTGCGATTGAGCGAGCCGCAAGTACGCGGCGCCGAGCCACGGCTCGGCGCCGGCCGGCTCGGCGATCAGTCGGGTGAGCCGGTCGACGGCAGCTTTTGCCCGACCCTGCTCGCGCTCCGCTTCAGCGGTCCACAGCTCGGCCTCGCGGCGCAGCGGACTTTGCGGGAACTCCTTGAGTAGCTGCTCGAAGGCCGACTGAGCATTGGCCCACGCGGCGAGCTCGATCTGTGTGCGGCCCAGCCGATAGAGCACCGCCTCACGCACCTGCGGCGCGAGTTGCCGCTCGAGTAGCGGCCCCAGCCGCGCCACGACCTCGCCGTACTGCTTCGACTGAAACTGAGACTCGCCGATGTGGAAGACGGCCTCGGGCACGAGCGGACTTTGCGGGAAGTCGCTCACGAGCCGCTCAAACACGCGCCGCGCGTCGGCGTCGCGCCGATCCTGCTGCAACACCCACGCCCACTCGTACAGCGCCGTGTCGAGCGACCTCGCCTTCGCGTGTCGCTTGGTCAGGTCTTCATATGCGGCGGCCGATTCGGCCGGCTTACCGGTCTTTTGCAGCAGTCGAGCCAGTTGCAGTCCGGCGTCGAACGCCTGCGCACTGTCGGCGTACTTGGCAAGCACAGAGCGGTAGGCCTCGGCCGCGTCGGCAGGTTTCGCGTCGGCCTCGAGCGCTCGACCGCGCATGTACACGGCTTCCGCGGCGAACGGGTCGGTCGGGTGCGCGTCGACAAGCTGCGCGAAGGCCGCGGCCGCAGCGGCGAACTTGTTCTGCTGGTAGTTCGTCCACCCCACGCCCGACATCGCCTTGGGCCGCAGCGGGCCAGCGTCCCTCTCGGCGACCTCGGCGTACAGCGTGCCCGCCAACTCGAACTGTTGAGCGTCGTAACACGCTTCGGCAACGCGAAAGATCGCCGGCATCGACAGGTCTTTGGCCGCAGCGCCGCGCAGGCCTTCGAGCGTGCCGCGAAGCTTGTCGAACTGGCCGAGCGACGCGAAGCTCACCGCCAGATAGGAGTGCGCGTGGCCGGCCATGTCACCCCGCGGGCGAGCCGCCAGGTACTTTTCGAGCAGCGGCACAGCCCGCGCGTAGTCCTTCTTTTCAAAGTAACACGATCCGGCGAGGTACTGGGCGTCGGTTCGCACCGCAGCGATCGCCGGATCGGACCCAGCCGCGTTCGACTCCGCCAGCAACGGCTCGAGCGACTTGATCGCGTCATCTACCCTGCCTGAGGCGTGCTGGGCGACCGCCAAGTAGTAATAGGTGGGCAGCGCGATCGCCGGATCGGGCTTGCGCGCGACCAGCGCGACGAGCTGAGCGGCGGCTTCATCGTGCCGACCGCCCGCGATGAGCGATTGACCGACCGTCAGGTTCATGCGATCGACCAGAGCGCTTTGCGGAGACGATTTGTAGAGCCGCGCGGCCAGTTCGAACACACGATCGTGCTCGCCGAGCGATCGGGCCGCCTCAGCCGCGTAGTACAGGCCGTCGTCGGCCAACTCGTGCTTGGGGAACTTGTCGGCGACATCCAGAAAACGGTCACGGGCCGCGGCGAAGTCCGACTGCTGAAACATAGACTGGGCGGCGTGAAAGGCCATCTCGGGCGCGATGCTGCTGGCGGCGAACCGAGTGTAGCCTTCGGTCAGGGTCTTTGCGGCCGCCGCATGTTGACCGCGCGCCCGCTGAGTCATGCCAAGCCAGTACCACGCCTCGGGCACCGCGGCGCCGTCGCCTCGCACCTGAGCATCGAGGATCGCCTGGGCCGCGTCGAAGCGTTGCAGTTGATAGAGACATAGCGCGCGATTGAGCCGCGCGGCGGCGATCCACGGACTGCCGGCGAACTTCTGCTCCAGTTCCAGGAACGCCGCGGCGGCCGATTCATAGTTCTTGTCTTCAAAGAACTGCGTGCCCACAGCGAGCTGAGCGTCGTCGGCCAGCTTGCTCGCTGAATTCGCCGCAACGGCGCGGTACAACGCCACCGCCGCGTCTTTCTCATTGAGCTGTTTGAGAGCGCGAGCGAGGTCGTACTGAGTCTGGTCGCGAAGCCGGCCTTTGGGAAACTTGCCCAGCGCCTTCTGCAGCGTCTCCTTCGCTTCCTTCCACTTGGCCAGTCCGACCTGGGCGCCGCCGAGTTTGGGCAGGGCAAACTCGACGAGCGGGTCCGTCGGCCGCTTCGCGACAAACTCGGCCAGGGCCGCCTCGGCCGCAGCATGATCGCCGAGCATTTGACTGGTCTCGCCCAGCCGGTACAGCGCATAGGCATGGTTCTTCGACGCCGTGTGCTTGGTTGCGACTTCGCGGAATCGCCCGCGGGCGTCTTCGAGCCGATTGAGCTGGTAGTACGACTCGGCCAGGAAATACACGGCTTCCGGCACAAGCTCGTGCTTGGGGAAATCGGCCAGGAACTTCTCGTACTCGTCGGCGGCAAAGTCGAACCGATTCATGCGAAAAAAGCCGCTGGCCGCGTTGTACTGCTGAGTCGGCTCGTCCGCGCATGCCGTTAGCCGCAGTCCGACCACGAGGCAGACGGCCGGGAACAGCCAGCGATGCGAAATGCAGACTTCCATCGTCGTAGATTCTTCCGAGACCTCCCTGTTCAAAGCGGGTGTATGGTAATCGACCGCGCCGGTGACGGTAAAGCCGGGGCGGTCGCTGCGACCGTGAATATCGGGCTTCCCTCGTTTCGCAGAGTCGGCATATAATTTCAGCCGAGTCGGCAGTCTGAAGCTGTACGGCTCGTGAACGTTTCGCAGCTGCTACGCTGCCCATGACGATCTCGGTCTCCAGCCTGACAAGCCCCTCTGGTTTCTGTCCGAGAAACATCGCATCGCATGCAGTTGACGGCGACGATCTCACGGACCGTCGAAGCGCCGCTGTGTAACCGCGGCGCGAGGCCCGGACGCACGGATTGACCCGGGGGCTAGACTCACCGATGCCACTTGCGCGTGCGAGTGGGCGATGTAGTCTTGTTTGGAGGAGCGGTGCGAGAAACGCACCTGTAGGCAAATGGGTAAGAACATTTATGTGGGGAATCTGCCGTTTTCGACGACCAAGGATGATCTGCGGCAGGTGTTCGAGAAGTTTGGTCAGGTCGTGTCGGCCGAAGTGATCACGGACCGTCAGACCGGCCGGTCGCGTGGTTTCGGCTTTGTGGAGATGGCCGATGATTCGCAGGCCGAGGCGGCGATCGCCGGGCTGGGCGGCACCGATTTGGGCGGCCGCACGCTAACGGTGAACGAGACCCGCCCGCGCGAGGATCGGCCGCGTCGCTCAGGTGGCGGCGGTGGTGGCTATGGCGATGGCGGGGGCGGCGGCGGCTATGGTGGTGGGGGCTACGGTGACGGCGGACGAGGCGGAGACCGCGGCGGGCGCGGAGGTTACGGCGGCGGCCGAGAACGCTACTAAAACAGCACGACATTCTGGCGAGCGTCGAGGGCCGGACCGTCTGGCCCTCGACTCTCGACGCGGCTTGGCGAGACGAGTCAGGCCAGCATGGCGTCTAGTTTCCGCGGGTTGAACCCGACTACGACCTGATCGTCTACGACGATCGTCGGCGTCCCCGACGCACCCAGCTTGACCAGTTCGTCGAATGCCTGCGCGTCGGACGCGATGTCTTTCGAGGTGAAACTCACCCCTTTCTGCTTCAGGTAATCCATCGCAGATCGACACGGCGGTCAGCCGGGCGAATGATAAACCACAACATTCTTTGGCATGCTCCACTCCTTTCTATGAAACCATTCTAGCGTGGCGTCCACTCTCTGCCAGTCGGCGTAGAAATGCCTCGGCCTCACGATACCGCTCAAACCGGTTCTCCTCGGCTCGGAACTCCGCAGTATGGGCGCGCCCGCGACCATCGTGCCAGCGCAGCCCGTGTTTCTTGTGCAGCAACTCGTGGTGCATCACGTGATCGATCACGAACGTGGGCACGTCGTGGTGATCAAGCGTGCGCGAGATCATGATGGTGTCGGTCGAGTAGTTGTAGTGTCCGAACCTGCCGCGCGTCATCCGGCTACTCCAGATCAATCGCGGCCGCGGCATTTGTTCGGCAAAGTATGTCGTGTTAACCCGGTGAAACGATCGATCCAGATCGTGTACGCAGCCGACCGGCTCATCGGCAAGTCCGCCGAGCGCCAAGAGTCGGGCCTGAAGTTCCTGGTACGCGTCGGACATGACGATCGCGTGCAGCGTCTCGCGGCGTGCGGCGCGCTGCCGAAACATCGCATCGGCCAAGCCGTGCAGGGCCGCGCCGTCGACGGCCACCATGGGCGTCGGCAAGACGACGAGCGTTCTGTCGTCACACGGTCGCACGCGAAACACGCTCTTTGTCGGCCGAAAGTGAACGATGATCGGCCGGGGCCAACGATCGAATCGCGCGGCCGCCTCAAGAATCTCCGTGGCTCGCCGCACCGCATCGACGTATTGCGAAAGTGCGGCCTGATCGCCGCCGACAAGCCGCAGCCAGGCGAGATGGTCGCGGCTTCGCTGGGACAGTCCGCAATCAGCGGGGATGCGCAGGCACACTCGCTCCACACTGTCCGCGAACCGACAAACGCGATCGAATGCTTGCGCGGCCGCCTGCGGGGAACCGTCCACCGTCGCAAGATAGTCGGCCATCTGTTCGACGCGAGCCGTCAGACCGACCAGCCAATAACCCGACTTCGACATACGACCTCCTTGCCGTTGAGGTGAGCCAGTGCGGCGCGCGTCAGGAACGACGCGCTCACCCGTCGTGGCCGGTCACCGGGCACCTACCCGCCGCGGCTGCGGGTTGAGACGCCGGTGGGCCGGGCCGAGCCATGTCTTCGCTGCGCGGGTAGATCTTGTGGCGCGGCGGGCCGCGCAGAATCTCCTCGCGCCCCCAGGTCGTCACCGCCTTGAACGCATCGCTGCGCACAAACGCCATGAAGGCCTCTTGCGTGTCCCACTCGCCGATGATCGCGTACGAGTTCTGATCGTCGACGCGCCGATACAGAAAGCTCTCCTTGTGGCCGGCCATGCCCTTCATCAGGTTGAGCACCTGAAAGAACTTGGCCTCAAACTCTTTCGCCTTGTCGGGCAACACATCGTAGTACAGACCGATCGTGAGCATGTGATCTCTCGCCTTTCAATCATTGTTTCTGGCCGTTCTGGTCCGTATCTTCTACGGCCGACTGCCAAATGTAAACACCAGTGAAAGGAGCACCCATGTCCAATTGGCCGATCGGAGTCTTCATGTCGCTCGACGCCGGGCTGGGCGTGAAGATGGAAGTTGCTCAGGAACTGAAAGTGCCCACCGCGCAACTTCACACCCCGTCGATGCCGGCCCGCACGGCCGAAACCGCTCGCTCGTTCCTCGATCGATGCAACGCCGCCGGTATCACGATCACTTGCATGTTCGGTGGTTTTGAGGGTGAGAGCTACGCCGACATCCCGACCGTGCAGCGCACCGTCGGCCTGGTGCCGCCCGAGACGCGGGCCGCGCGGACGCGCGAACTCAAGGAGATCGCCGACTTCGCCAAACTGATGGGTATCCAGGTCGTCGGTCTGCACATCGGTTTCGTGCCGCACGACACGGCCGACCCGTTGTTCAAACAGGTCGTGGCCGTCGCCCAAGAAGTCTGCGACCACCTCAAGAAGAACGGCCAGAACTTGCACCTCGAAACCGGCCAAGAGACCGCCGATGCGCTGCTGCAGTTCATTCACACCGTCGGCCGCGACAATCTGTTCATCAATTTTGACCCGGCCAACATGATCCTCTACGGCACCGGCAATCCGATCGACGCTCTGAAGAAGGTCGGCAAGTACGTGCGCAGCGTGCACTGCAAGGACGGCAAGTGGGCCAAGAACCCCGGCAAGGAGTGGGGTGCCGAAGTGCCGCTCGGCGAAGGCGACGTCGGCATGGAGACCTACCTCCGCACGCTCAAAGAGATCGGCTACACCGGCCCGCTGACGATCGAGCGCGAGATCGCCCACGATCCGGTCCGACAGAAAGCCGATATAGGCGCCGCCGTCCGACTGCTCGAATCGCTCCGCGCGAAGATCGGATAAAACACGAAATCGACTTCGTCTTGCCTTGCCGTCCGGGTTCGTGGCAGTATCGACGTGGGCTATGGACCGGACGCGATTCATGATGTCACCTGCCTCACACATTGCGGCGACCGACCAGTGCGACGAACCGATGTTGCCAAACGACGGCCGCACCGAACCGCAATCGGCCTCAGAGCCTCGACTGGACCTGACGGCAATCCGCCGGCAGTTTCCGGTGCTGGCGCGCGAGGTGTACGAGGGTGTGCCGCTTGTCTACCTCGACAGCGCCGCCACGTCGCTCAAGCCGGCCTGCGTGATCGATGCGCTCGCCGAGCACTACCGCTCGCGATCGGCCAATGTGCACCGCGGTCTGCACCGGCTGGCCGAAGAAGCGACCGAGGCATATGAACAGGCCCGCGAGCGCGTGGCCCGATTCATCCACGCGCCGGCCGCGCGGCAGGTCATCTTCACCCACGGCGCCACCGAGAGCATGAATCTGGTCGCGCACAGTTGGGGACGCAAATACCTCGGGCCGGGCGCCGAGGTCGTCGTCACCGAGATGGAGCACCACGCGAACCTGGTTCCGTGGCAACAAGCGGCGGCGCAGAGCGGCGCCGCGCTGCGGTCCGCGCCGATCACCGATGACGGGCAGCTCGACCTCGCGGCTCTCGACCGAATGCTCACGCCGCGCGTGAAACTCGTCGCAGTGACGGCGTGCTCGAACGTGCTCGGCACGGTGAATCCGATCGAGGCGATCGCGAAGATGGCCCACGCGGTCGGCGCTGTGGTGATGGTGGACGGGGCGCAGCACGTACCGCACCGGCCGACCGACGTGGCCGCGTGGGACTGCGACTTCCTGGCGTTCTCGAGCCACAAGACGTGCGGGCCCGAGGGGGTCGGCGTGCTGTACGGCAAGGCGGAGTTGCTTGAAACCATGCCGCCGTTTCTAACCGGGGGCGAAATGGTCCGCCGCGTGCGCCGCACCGACGCCGATTGGAACGAACTGCCGTGGAAGTTCGAGGCCGGCACGCCGCCGATCGCGCCGGCGATCGCGCTGGGCGTCGCGGTCGACTTCATCGATTCGGTGGGCTTTGAGGCGATCGGGGCCCACGAAGCCGAGCTGCTCGCCTACGCCTATCACCGGCTCAGCGAGGCGCCTGGCCTGCGAATACTTGGACCCGAACCGCGGCGCCGCAGCGGGCTGGTGAGTTTTACTCTGGAGGGCATTCACCCTCACGACGTGGCCCAACTGCTCGATCGGCGCGGCATCGCCATCCGAGCCGGCCACCACTGCGCTCAGCCGCTGCACACTCAGTTGGGCATCGCGGCCAGCGCGCGGGCGAGCTTCTATTTGTACAACACCACCGCCGATGTCGACCGGTTGGTCGAGGGCGTTTGCGAGGCGCAGAAGCTCTTTTCCCCGCGTGGCTAATCACAACATGGACAACCTCTACACCGACGACATCCTGGACCACTACCGCAGCAAACGGCATCGGGGGCGGCTGCCCGACGCCGACGCTTCGTTCGAGGACGACAATCCGCTGTGCGGCGACTGCGTGCGCATGGATGTGCGGTTCGCCGACGACGGCCGCGTCGCCGAGGTGCGGTTCGAAGGCGTGGGCTGCGCGATCAGCCAGGCGACCGCGTCGATGCTCTGCGACGAGGTCGTCGGCAAGGTGACGCACCAGGTGACGCAGTGGGACAAGGACAAGGTTCTGGACCTGCTGGGCATCTCGCTGACGCCGGTCCGGCTCAAATGTGCGCTGCTGCCGCTCAAGGTTCTGCAAGCAGCGATTTGGAAACACCTGGAACGCAAGGCACGCGAGCATGACGAATCGCCGACGTCGTAGCGGCACGATCCTACTTACGGCGCTCGGTACTTTCGGATATGGTCTTGTGGTTCACAGCGTCACGAGTGGATGGACATGCGATGAAGCCACAGAGCCGGCGCGCCCCCCCAGCCCAGCCAGTTCAGCAAGGCAGTGCAGCCCGGCCGCGACCACTGGCCGAGCGCGATGTCGATCCTTGTCTCAGGCGGCGGACTGCGCATGGGCCAGGTGATCGGTTCGACCACCGCGAAGGGTGAAACGCCTAAGGAATTGGTCCGAAATAACTTCCCGATATCGGTGGGGACACTAACCCGAAGCGTCAGCGAGGACAACCGATCTTTCCGATCCTCGCTGACGCTTCGGGTTTGTATGGCATAGGGAACTTATTTTGGACCAAATCCTAAGGAATTGGTCCGAAATAACTTCCCGATATCGAGGCATATCGGCATGTTGCGGGCAGCGCCGAGCGCCGCTCGTAGGCCGCGACAGTATTGGCAGTGTCCGCAATGGTCGCAAGTCGCTTGCGTGACGAATCGTCGCCGCAGTCTATCAAACTCCATGAAAGCCCCTGCTCAACTCGAGTCAGGAACGGGCGTTCTCACTGACAAGTAGAGAGTTGGGACAGAATCGCAGAATCATCGGCTTCACTTGCCGACCCGCGGGCGGTGGTGTAGTCTGGAACCCCACGCCACACGAGTGTGGACCCACCGAACGCACGCCTGACTGGGACCGTGCGTCACCGTACCTTGAGGAGATACCCATGAGACTTTCACGCTTTTGGATCGCCGGCCTGATCGTATCCGTTGCAGGCGTCACCCGCGCGGCGGATGTGGACTTTGCCAAGGACATTCAGCCCATCCTCGAAAAGACCTGTCTGAAGTGCCACGGGCCGGAGAAGCCCAAGGGCGGCCTGCGACTCGATAGCAAGGAAGCGCTGCTCAAGGGAGGCAAGGGCGGTGAGGTGGTAGTCGCGGGCAAGGCCGACGAAAGCTCACTGTACGAAGCCGTCACGTTGCCCAAGGACGACCCGATGCGCATGCCGGCCGAAGGCGAGCCGCTGACGAAGGAGCAACAGGACCTCTTTCGCGACTGGATCAATCAGGGGTTGAAATGGCCCGATGGTCTGGTGCTCAAGGCGCCTGCATCGGCGACGAAGCCAGCCGAACCGGTGGACCCAGGCGTGGCGATCAGCGACGCAGAGAAGGCGGCTGTGGCGAAGGTGACTCAGTTGAACGCTCTCGCGCTGCGACTGGCCCAGAACACCAATCTGCTGCGCGTCGACTTCAGTCTGCAGGGTAAAGAGATCAAGGACGACGATCTCACGTGCCTCAAGGACATGGCCAACCTTGTCGAGTTGAATATCGGCAACACACCGGTCACCGACGCGGGGCTGGCCCACGTGAAGGATCTGACCAAGCTGACACGACTACAACTGCACAAGACGAAAATCACCGATGCGGGCTTGGCCAACCTCAAGGCGATGCATAATCTGCAGTCGCTCAACCTCTACTCAACAGAGATCACCGACGCGGGACTCGGTCACCTTATGGAGTTGAAGAACCTAAAACGACTATACGTCTGGCAGACCAAGGTGACCGCTGAGGGCGCGAAGAAGTTGCAAGACGCAATCCCTGGCCTGTACATCAACCGAGGCCACGAGGCAGAAGTGGCCGCCGCCCCCAAAGAGCCGGCCAAGCCAGAAGAGCCAAAGAAGGCCGAGGAGAAGAAGGAAGAGAAGAAAGAGGAAAAGAAGGAAGAGAAATAAGGACGCGAAGACCCAGTAGCGTTTCTCCACCGACCCTGGGATTCAATACTGGTGCGTCACAACAGCAGCCCGGGCGTCGTGCCGTTGGCCAACGACGGTTGCAACCACTCGTGGCGCAGAGTTCAGTGGGCCCAGCAGGAATTCGAACCTGCAATCATGAGTCCGACTCAACACCGATCTGTATACCGGAACACCGCGTATTCTAGCGAGGCAACTTGATACGAGTACGGCAGTTCGACGTTTTTCGCTCGGTGTTCGTGGGATACGGGTCGGTGTTGCAACGGACTGTTTTGGGGGCCGAGTGGAGAACGTCTTGGAGAACGCTGCGGCACAGAACACCTCCACGACTAATGCCGGCAGATACGTCCGCCGAATCTCATCGGGGGCCGCTGCGCCGATCCGCCTCTTGGGAAACTGCCAGGCGGACAGTTTCCGGAATGCGAGCCAGTCCGGTAGGCGACAGCGGGAGTTTATCCCACGACGGCTGAAAGACCGGCCCTAATCAAGGATTCGGTGACCCGTGAGTCCCGGCGCAGGCGGCCGCTGTCGAGTAGTTCGTCGATCGCTGCGGCGATGCCTCCCTCTTGATTCAGCGGTCGCTGGAAGTCCCCCGCTAGTGGATGGCTCGCGGCGTCGGTGATGGTCACCGCGCCCGTGGCGAACACCGTGAGAGTGTACTTGTTCTGTTTCTTGGTCGCGATCGGCCTTGTCAGCGGGATGGTAACCACAAACTCCTCCGTATCATACACCGGCTGCCCGAGCGGCACGGCCTTGCGCTTCCTGCCGGAGTTTGTCTCGACCTTGTAGGCGCTCTTCTCTTGCCAGCCGTTGATGTCCTCGTTGAATGTCACGCGAATGGCGAGCACCTTCTTACCCTTCGCGTCGCGCGTCAGCACCATGTTGACGATCCGGGGCGGCACGTCGTCGTCACCGAGGTTCCTGACTGCAACGTCGGCGGCGTTCAGGCCTCGGTAGGCCGGATCGTTGCTTGTGGCGGCAGCGGTCACGAGCGTGTATTCGACGTCGCCGTCGTCCACGGCGTCGTTGACGCCGGTGACGGTGACCATCTGGGGCGTGTTCCAGTTGACGGGCGTGAAGGTCAACGAAGGCAGCGACACGACGCCCTCGGTGCTGTCGGTCGACTCCAGGCCGACGGTCACATCCGCCGTCGGCTGGCTGGTCAAGACCACGGTAAACGTGGCGGTGCCGCCGTCCTCGGTCGTGATCAGACCGGCGGTGGGTGACACGGTGATTCCGGCCGTGTCGTTGTCCGTGTTGGTCACGCCCACGTCCGCGGCATTCAGTCCGTTGTAGTTGCCGTCTGTGCTCGTCGCGGCCGACGTCACGATCGTGTACGCGACATCGCCGTCGTCTACGGCATCGTCGACGCCGGTGACAGTGACGGTCTGGGGCGCGTTCCAGTTGGCAGCCGTGAAGGTCAGCACGGGCGCGGACATGGTGCCCTCGGTGGCATCGTTGGACGCGACGGTGACGGTCACGTCCGCGGTCGGCTGGCTGGTCAGGACGACGGTAAACGTGGCGCTGCCGGCGGCCTCGGTGGTGTTGCCGCTGATCGCCGACACGGTGATGCCAGCCGCGTCGTCGTCGGCGATTCGGACGACGGTCGCCGCAAGTGCGTCGCCGTCGTAGTCGGGGTCGAGGCTTGAGACTTCGTAATCGATGGATGCTTGATGGTCGCCTTCGGCAACGTCGTCGTCGGCCGCCGTCACGGTGACGACCTGGGGGATGTCCCAGTCAAGCGGCGTGAACAAGAGTTCGGTTTCGGAAACCCCGATCTGTGACGAGGAAGACAGCCTGATCGTCACGACGTCACTGGGCTGGCTTGTGAGAAACACATCCAATGTGCCGACCGGTCCGTCCTCTGGAACGAGGCCTTCACTTGCCAGGATCACCGTGTCGGTACGCTGTACCACAAATCGCACGTCATAGGAGTCTGTACAGGCCTCCTGTTTGCACTCCACGTCGAGCCGATAGGCGGCGCCGTCATCGGTGGAGTACTGAAACTGAAACGGCCGCGACTCGGTAAAGGGGTCGCCCGTTTGTGAGAACGAACCATCCGGCTGTCGTGTATACAGCGTCGCCTTCAACTGCTGCCCGTTCGGCAGGACCCATACTCGCGCCGGCGGTTGCCCCGCAGTGCCTTCTTGTCGCGGCACTTGAAAACTCAGCTTGTCGGTTCCACCGTCGCCGACATTGAACCCGCGCTGCGTGTGGTTTTCGGTCACCAGGCCAAGATCGTATGAGTGCTCGACGCCGCGAGCACCCTCTACGGTAAAGTCGTGCGAAAGAGTGTACTGGAAGATGCTCCTCTTGGGCGAATCGACAACGGCATAGTAGATGCCGGCTTCCCGGCCAGCCAGGCTGACCTTCGCAATGGCGCCCTTCGTCGAATTCACGATGCGCTGATCACGCAAGGCACCGTTGCGGTCGTAGAGCGACATCCGAACCTCGCCGGCAGTGTCGGTCGTCACCGTGGCCGCCACGAAGCTCCCGCTCGCGCCTTTACCGCCGAGTAGTTGGACGCTGTACCAATCTTGATCGTTGCTGCGATGGAGACTGAGGAACGTTGCCCCGCTGCAGTGCATCGTCTGGGCGCGTACAAAATCCTGCGCCTTGTCCAGTCTCTGGTTCGCCTCGCACCCATCTCGACCGCCTTTGTCCCTTTTCGGTGTATGGAGCACGAACTCATTAAGGAACGCAGCCCATCGCGTGGGCACTTGGAACGCGCCATACCACCGCGCGTCAGTGTAGTTGGCGATGGAAAGCACGGCTGGGTGAAGCCGCTGCGAGCCAGGCTTAGGGAAAAAGATCGATAAGCCGCCGGCGCCCAGATCGGTGGCTACCTGATCGATGACCGCGCTGCGCAGCGATTCGACAACCGCATTGGCGGCGATCGGGATGCCGTCGGGGAGCTTATCGCAGAGGAAATTGCTGTCGCACAACTCAGGATCCTGCCCCACCAACGTCATGAACTGACCGAGGTCCCTGTAGTCGTCGACGCCGAAAAGGGAGACGGCTTCCTCGCGCGATTCGCGCAAGATCGCCCATTGCCGGTCTGTCAGTGGGCCGGCCGCATCGAGGACCGCAGTGGTGAATTCGCCAATCGCCGCAACCAGGTCGCCTGTCTTGTCAAGCCGAATGGCCGACAGAGTGTTGCGGCGGATCTGCAGACTATCGCCGAGGCTCAATTCGCCGGCGACCGTTTGCTGGTAGCTGCCGATCAACTCCTCGGCGATCGAAACGGCCGTGACGCCAGCGGGGTCGCTTTCCAGCGCGGCGAAGGCGGTCTCGTAGTCGAACCCGGCGGCGGGAACGCCTTCCTGCGATGCAACCATGACGTCCGTGAGACCGGCCAAGGCGTGGGCGATCTCGGCCATCGCCATGGTGCATTCATCGAACGCCACCAGATCGAATCGAACGCTGGCCGCACCAAGCGCATCGGCCAGCTCGCGAACCTCAAGCCGGTCGGGCTGGTCTGGAACATCGTTGTCGAAGTTCATTCCCAACAGGCCTTTGCCATGGTCCCACAACACCAGCACGTAGCGATTGGCCGGGGCCTTGCCCGCGGCCCATTCAATGAAGTTGACCAGCGTATCCGGATCGCCCGTATTCTGCTCGCCGAACCGCTCGAACGCTGTGTCCACGACACCCGGCGTTGCGTCGGGCACGATGATGGCTCGCCCCGTGTCGGTCCACGCCGCCTCTTGTCCCTGGCCGGTCGTGAAGTTGTTGTTGTTGCCCGCGCGATCGAGCAACACTGCCAGCTTGACTGTCTCCGGAAGCGACGCGGCGGCGCGCTCCATTTCATCGAGGTCCTCCTGCGCGAAGTTGCCCAGATCGCTCGCCGTCATGTAGATCATCACGGTCCAGTCCGCCACGCCGGACTGTTCCTGTGTAATCGTGAGCTGATGATCCTCGACTTCACCATCGGCCGACTCGCCGGTGACTCCCAGTCCGCCCGCGCTGCTGACGCGGAACCTTGCGAACGTCGCGCCTACCTTGACAAAGTCCGGTAAATCGACGGTCACGACGTTGTCGCCATTTACCACGGCCAGATTCGTCGCGACCTGCTCCGTGTTGTCGTCCCAGTCTCCGTCGCGGTTCCAGTCGATCCAGCCGTCGAGTCGAGCGCCGGCGGGCGCGTTTTGGACGTTGACCCGGACCGAGACCTCGCTCTGACCGATGCGGACCGATCCGAACCGTACGCCGTCCTCATCGTCGGGCGTGCCGCTGCCGTCGTCGCCGGAGCTGGTCACGGTCGGCTGGCCGTCGCCCTCGACATCGCGAGCGGCGCCGAGCGTCGGACCGATCGGTTGGTGCCGTGGTCCGTCATCGGCGAGCGTCGACAAATACGGCGATGGTGCGTCGCCGAAATCGAACTCGTCGGTCTCGATCACGCCCGTGGCAGGACTGGCGACGCCGATGTTGTAGCCCGTGCCGATGCTCGCGGTCAGCACGACCGTCTCGTCCGGCTCAGGTGCGGCGTCGGCCACGGGGTCGATCGTGACGGTGACCGTGTCTGCTCCGTCAGGGAACGTCACCGTGCCCGAACTGGCGGTGAAGATCGTCGCGCCGGACTGAGTGTAGTCGGCGCCGAACGCGGCTGTGCCCGACACCGTGAAGTTGGCGGTCAAGATCGATCCCGCCTCGCTGCGAGTGAATGTGAACACGAGACTATCGGGGCCGTCTTCGGGCACACTGCTCGGCGAGACGGCCACCGAGACCCCCGGCAACAGCGTGAGCCGATGATCCTCAACCTCGCCGTCGCCGGCCAACCCGGTCGGGCCGAGGTTGCCGGTGGTGCTTACCCGGAACCGCGCGTGGGCCGTGCCGGTCGGCGTGCCGGTTGGAACGGTGAAGTTCAACGTCTGCGTGCCGTTTACTGTGCCCAATGACTGATTCGTGAATATCTGCTCCCCAGGATCGAGCCAGTCGTCGTCCTGGTTGAAGTCGATCCAGGCGTCGAGCAAGTTCGAGTTGGCATCGGCGTTCCGCAGCGTTACCTGCACCTGACCAATGGTGGCCGTCGTCTCGGAGGCGATCAGCGTGGCGCCGACGAACGACACACCGTCTTCGTCATCGGGGCTGCCGGCGGTGTCGTCGCCGGTGGCTGGTGTGTTGGGCTGGCCGTTCGTTTCGGCGTCGCGATTGGCGCCGAGCGTGGGGCCCGACGGTACGTGCCGGGCGCCGTCGTCGGCGAGGCGAGTCGGATACGACGGCCGCGCGTCTCCGTAGTCGAATTCATCGGTCAGGATCGTGGCGGTTGCAGCGTCGGGCGAGGCGGCGGTGTAGCCGGTCCCGTCCACCACCGTGAGCGTCACGGTCTCGTTGGCTTCGGGGACCGAGTCGGCCGTGGGGTCGATGGTCACCTGCACCGTAGTAGCCCCCGCGCCGAACGTGACGGTGCCGGACGCAGACGCAAACGTGCTTGCACCCGCCTGCGTGTAATCCGTAACGAATGCAGCCGAGCCACCAACATCAAAGTTCACTGATAGTGAACCACTCGTGAGGCCAGTGCGCGAGAAGGTGAATGTAAAGGTCCCCGTGGCGTCCTCGGTCACGCTGCCGGGCGTAACGGCCACCGAGACATTTGTATCGTCGTTCGTGATCGTGCCGGTTCCTGCCGTGTCGCTGCTCGTGACGTTGCGTCCATCGCTCGACACGCCGCCCAAACTCACCGTGAACGTCTCGTCCGCCTCGGCCTTGTTGTCGTCGCGGGGCGTCACCTGGACCGTCTTCGACGTTTCTCCGGCCGCAAAGTCTACTGTCAGGTTCGTCACCGCCGTATAGTCACTGTCCAAGACGGAGGCCGTGCCGTCGGCCGTGGAAACTTCGACGCTGACAGCCGTATCCACGCGACTGGACAGCGTTATTGTGAATGTGTGTAGCCCTCCGCCCTCAGCTCCCGAGGCGTCGTTGATGGTGAACAGTGCCGAGTCTTCATTCAGGATCGTACCGATAGCCACCGACGAGCTGGCCGTTACGTTTCGGCCGCCGGCGGTCACGTCGCCTATCCGGACCGTAAACGACTCATCCAGTTCAACCTCGAGGTCGTCTGTGGTTTCGACCGAAAACAGCAGAATCCCAGCGAAATCTGCCGGAAAAGCCAGCGCAAGTTGCGAGGGAATTGCGTAGTCGGCGTCTGGCACCTGGGCCGTGCCATCTTCGATCAGCAGTTGGAATGACACGGCCGCGTCGACGAGATTGGAAAGCTGCACGGAAAACAGCATCCTGAGGCCCTCGGGACTCGACGTGCTAGTCACGCTCACCAACGCACTGTCGTCGTTGGTGATCGTACCCATGCCCGGTGTGCTGCTGGCCGTCACGTCGCGGCCGCCGGCCGACACGTTGCTCAGACTGACCGAGAACGTCTCGTCCAGTTCCACCTTGCTGTCGGCCGTGGGCGACACCTCAAACGTCTTTGACGTCTCGCCCGCGGCGAAGTTCAACGTGAGGTCCGTCACTGCCGCATGATCGCCGTCCGAGACAAGAGCCGTACCGTTCGAGGTCGACACCTGAACGCTCGTCGCAACGTCCACGGGTCTGGACAAAGTCACCGTGAACAGCAGCGGCCCGGCGTTCTCCGCCCCAGAGACACTGTCCACGGTGAACTGGGCGCCGTCATCGTTCGTGATTGTGCCGGTGCCCGGCGTGCTGCTGGCCGTCACGTCGCGGCCGCCGGCCGACACGTTGCTCAGACTGACCGAGAACGTCTCGTCCGCCTCGACCGTATCGTCCGCCGTGAGCGCCACCTCAAACGTCTTTGACGTCTCGCCCGCGGCAAAGTTGAGCACAAGGTTGCTCACCGCCGAGTAATCGTTGTCGGCGACCAGGGCGGTGCCATTGGACGTCGAGACCTCGACGCTGGTGGCCACATCCACCGGACCCGACAGTCTGACCGTGAAGGTGAGCGCCCCCGCATTCTCCGCCCCTGACACACTGTCCACGGTGAACTGCGCGCTGATGTCATCGTTATCGACCACGTACGTTTCGTCGGTCGCCGGCTCGCCCGCCGGCAGGGCGTTGCCCGCCAGGTCCGTGATGTCCTGACTGCCGGCGAGGTTGAGGCCCACCGTCCCGTTGAAGCCGGCCAGGTTGCCGCCCGACACCGTCACGTCGTAGACGCTCGTGCTGACCGCCGAGACGTCGGTGACCGTTGCCGTGGTCGTGCCGTTCACCGCGAAGTCGGCCGTGCCCACACCCGTCACCGCCTCGTCGAACGTCACCCGGAACACCAGACTGTCCGCATTGGTTGGGCTGCCCGCTGGCGTTTGCCGCGTGAAGCTCGTCAGACCCGGCACGTCGTTGTCGACGACGTAGGTTTCGTCGGTCGCCGGCTCGCCCGCCGGCAGGACGTTGCCCGCCAGGTCCGTGATGTCCTGACTGCCGGCGAGGTTGAGGCCCACCGTCCCGTTGAAGCCGGCCA
>Ga0185317_100118_pt1 | contig 29083 bp, 26 predicted proteins | sample DevilsHole_FD_128020 | JGI IMG/M metagenome (GOLD analysis project Ga0185317, IMG submission 128020) | Groundwater microbial communities from Devils Hole, Nevada to study Microbial Dark Matter (Phase II) - Devils Hole (SPADES assembly)... | ecosystem: Environmental > Aquatic > Deep subsurface >...
AACATGGAGGGCTGAAGCCCAACTACGAACATGGAGGGCTGAAGCCCAACTACGAACATGGAGGGCTGAAGCCCAACTACGAACATGGAGGGCTGAAGTCCAACTAGGAACATGGAGGGCTGAAGTCCAACTAGGAACGGGTGCAGTCGGGAAATCCAGATCGGGGTGCAATTTCTACGCTGGATAGATAAAAACGGGAGGGTGATCTGAATGGAAAACCGCAGCGTGCCGGTGCGCGACAAGGCCGGGAATACGATCGCCGTTGAGGGCATTGCCCGCGATATTACTCTGGCTAAGCAAGGGGAGGAGGCTTTGCCAAAGGCTTATGACGAACTGGAAATTAGACTTGCCCAGCGAACCGCTCAGCTGAGGCGGGTGAAGGAGCTGCTATTGCTCGAGATTGCCCGCCGGCAGCAGGCTCAGGAGGCCCTCGGCAAGCGTCAAACCCAACTCCAAACGGTTTATCAAGTGGCAGGTGCCCTCAGCCGTGGCGCACCGATTGAGGAGATTTATGAAGCGGCACTCAGCGGTTTGCAGCACTCTCTGGGGGTTTCAGGTGCCGGCATTTTGCTGGTTGAGGATGATGGCGTCGAGCGCTTCCAAGAGTGGCGCGGGCTTTCTGATCAGTGTCGCAAGGCGGTTGAAGATTATTTTCTGGCAAGGGTTGGTACTCGGAACCCGCAACCCCTGCTAATCTCGGATCTGCAAGCGCAGATATGTTTGCAGCCTCTGCGGGCGGTTCTGCTGCAGGAGGGCATTCGATCTGTCGGGTTCTTTCCCCTGATGTTTCAAGGCCGGCTGCTGGGAAACTTGGCGATTTTTAATACCACAGTCGGCGAGTTTTGTCAAGAAGAAGTGCAGCTGGCTGAAACTGTCGCTTGTCACATTGCTTTTGCGGTTGAGCGGGCAGGGGCAGCCGTTGTGCCGGCGCTTTTGGAGCGAGAGAGAAGTTCAGAGGCGGAAGGATTCCGCAGGATTTTTGAGGTGGCAACGATTGGGATGGCTCTCGCTGGCGCAGACTGCCGGTTTTTCCAGGTGAATCGGGCTTTCTGCGAGATGTTGGGTTACACCGAGTCAGAACTGGCGGCGCTGAGTATTGCGGATATTACTCATCCCGAAGACATGTCAGCGGAAATGCCCTTTCTGGAGCAGGTGTTGAGGGGGGAGACTGACAGCTTTCAGTTGGAGAAGCGTTACATTACCAAGAACAGAGAAATTCTCTGGGTGAATCTTTCCTTGATGGCGATCCGCAATCGGGCGGGGGAAATACTTTATATTTTGGGTGTGGTGGAGGATATCACGCACCGCGTGGAGGCGCAGTCGGCGCTGCGAGGGAGTGAGGAGCTAAGACGCCAGCTGGCGGAAAATATCCGTCAGGTTTTCTGGATGAGATCGGCGGATAGCAAGCAGCTGCTTTACGTCAGTCCTGCTTACGAGGAAATTTGGGGTCGCAGTTGCCAGAGTTTGTACGATCAGCCGCTTTCTTGGCTGGAGGCGGTTTGTCCTGAAGATCGGGAGGCTGTCAGAAATGCGGTTGAGCAACTTCCGCAGGGAGAGCCGGTTCAGAAAGAATATCGGATTGTCCTCCCCGATGGGTCAGTTCGCTGGATTGGCTCTCGCGCTTTTCCGGTGCGCAACGAGTCGGGTGAGGTTTATCGAATTGCTGGCATTGCGGAGGATATCACTGAGCGCAAGCACTCAGAAGTAGAACTGCGAAAGGCTTGGGAAACGGAAAAAGAACTCAATGAACTCAAGTCGCGTTTTGTTTCTATGGTGTCGCACGAGTTCCGCAACCCGATCTGCAGCATTGTTATGTCTGTTGAATTGCTGGAAAAGTTCGGCGCTCTGGCAACTGAGGAGAAAAAGCGCGACTATCTCCACCGCATTAAGGCAGCGGCTAGACAGATGACTGATTTGTTAGAAAATGTGCTGGTTATTGGCAGAGCGGAGGCGGGAAAACTGGAGTTTGCCCCCGCGCCGGTGGATGTGGAAGCTTTCTGTCGGGATTTGGTGGAACAGATGCAATTGAGTGCCGGCAGCCGGCACACGGTCAGCTTTAGCAGTCAGAGTTTCGCTGCAGGGGTTGTGGAGGGCAGAGGTTTCTCAGACGCGATTCGGCGTTCTACAAGAGAGGGAGACGCGATTCGGCGTTCTACAAGAGAGAAAGACGCGATTCGGCGTTCTACAAGAGAGGCAAAGCTCCCTTGCCTGGATGAAAAACTGTTGCGTCACATTCTCGGCAATTTGCTCTCGAATGCTGTTAAGTATTCTCCCGAAGGTGGGACGGTGCGGCTGTCACTTTCCTGTGAGGGTGGCGAGGTTGTTTTCGAGATTGCCGATCAAGGGATTGGCATTCCTTCAGATGACTTGCCGCACCTGTTTGAGTCTTTCCACCGCGCTGCCAATGTGGGCAAGATTCCGGGGACTGGTTTGGGGCTGGCAATTGTCAAAAGGGCTGTGGAGCTGCACGGCGGAGAAATCTCGGTGCGGTCGGAAGTGGGTGCCGGCACGACATTTAGTGTGAGACTGCCGGTGGGTTGCCGCACAGTTGAATGAGGCCAGATTCTGGTGGAAGCGCTGTAGTTATTCACCGGGCGACTGGAAGTCGCGGCTATACAAACAAAGCCCGCCTGCGCGGGCTTTTAATAACTCTTGTTCCTTTGCTCCCCCACACCCCGCAAGGTGCACCGGCACACGCCATCCGCGTTTATCTGCGTGCATCTGCGGTTCCAAAACTAACCCCCACTTTTCTCACCAATCCCCTGACAAACCCTCTATCTCATCCCAAAGATTCCGCCTAGCCCTTCCCTCTAATTCCGCAAACATCTTCTCCGTATAATATATCCTCTCGCGCAGCAAAAACTTCTGCAACACGCGGATTCTCCCGCGCCGGTACTCTCCCTCAGAAAGCCAAGAATACTCTCGCCGAATCCCTTCAGCATAAAACCGATATTCCCCCTGATCCGCTCCCAAGATAGCCAAATCCGCATCTAGAAGGATGCGGCTGTCAGTATCGCCCACCGGCGCTTCATGGCTCTTGGTATATAATATCATCTCAGCCACCGCCTCTACCGTAACAGCCGGCACCCCTAAATCGCTCAACACCGCTGACGCATATTCAGCACTTCTCTCCTCATTATCTTGCGCTTTCGGGTCATAGATGCTATCATGTAACCAAGCCGCCAACTGAATTGCCGGCAAGTTTCGAGCGAGCGCAGACATCCCTTCAATTGTATTTAAAACGTGCTGAATGTGACCCAGCGTGTGATAAAACCGGCATTCGCTGCAATAGGCTGTTACCAATTCAAAGAAGACTTTCTTGCCGGCGCTTCGCTCAACCTGAAACTCCCGCAGCAAAGACTCCCATCTGGATTTTAGAGCCAATCCGTCTGCATAACCCCTCATTAACATAGTTCCGCGCAGGGTGCGTGACGCTAGAGGATTCCGTCAAGGTAGGGTGCTCTCCTTGGGCGGAACGCACCCTACTATAGCACTTCTAAATGATTTGTGAAATTCTCTCTCTGTTCTTCCCTTGGCGCTCGGGCGCGTCGGGCGCGGTTCACTAAAAAAAATCACAAATCACTTAGAGCCGCTATATTTATAGCAGCAGTCATATTGGGCGCGGACAGAAAGCCGGGGGTAGGGTGCGTTCCCGTGCGAGGGAACGCACCCTACGAATCACACTAACCTAAGTGCCAACTGCTATATAGCGGTTCTCAGTTGGATGAACTATGGCCCAGAAACCTGGTTTCTTTAAGAAACCGGGTTTCTCAGTACCTCACTAATCTGAGAAACGCTATAATAGAACAGGGTAGCCTTTTAAAACACCTCCGCCCCCTCAATCTTCTTCTCCATCTTAGCGCGTGCGGCTTCCCCGCAGGTGCGCGGCGTGGGGAACATCTTCCCCGGATTTGCTAACCCCTTAGGATTAAACACCTCCCGCACCCACTGCATGGTTTCTAAATCCGTCTCGCTGAACATATCGGGCATGTAGCACTTTTTGTCCGCACCAATGCCGTGTTCCCCAGAAAGACTTCCCCCAACTCGCACGCAAAGCTTGAGAATTTCTCCTCCCAATTCTTCCACAACATGCAGCGCACCGGGAACTGAATTGTCGAAAAGAATCAGCGGGTGGAGATTGCCATCACCGGCATGGAAAACATTCGCAATACGGTAGCCGTACTTCTGCGACAGCGCCTCAATCTCTTTCAGCACATACGACAGCTGCGTGCGGGGAATTACCCCATCTTGCACATAATAATCTGGACTCATGTGTCCCGCAGCGGCAAAGGCGGCTTTGCGCCCTTTCCACAGTTTCATTCGGGTTTCCGGGTCACTCGCCGTAGTGATGTTCCGCGCCCCATTCTTCTTGCAAATATCGGCGACGCGCTGCTTGTTCGCGGCAACCTCCACTTCTAAGCCGTCGATTTCTACTAACAGTATAGCAGTCGCGTCGCGGGGATAGCAGCCGGTGGCGACAACATCCTCAACGGCGTTGATGCTGAGGTTGTCCATGATTTCCATGCCGCCGGGAATGATGCCGGCGCTGATGATGTCGGAAACGGAGGCACCGGCATCTTCAATGCTGGTAAAATCTGCCAGCAGCACGCAAATCGATTCCGGTGTCTTGAGAATGCGCAGGGTGATTTCTGTGGCGATGCCCAAGGTGCCTTCGGAACCGACAAACAAGCCGGTGAGGTCATACCCGGGCATTTCCGGAATCTCCCCACCGGCATCCACAACCGAACCGTCCGGCAGCACCAATTTTAACCCTAAAACGTGGTTGGTGGTGACGCCGTATTTCAGGCAGTGTACGCCGCCGGAATTTTCCGCAATGTTGCCGCCAATTGTGCAGACAATTTGGCTGGACGGATCGGGGGCGAAATAGAAACCGGCACCGCTGACGGTTTGCGTCACCCAGTTGTTAATCACCCCCGGTTGCACGACAACGCGCTGATTTTCCAGGTCAACTTTGAGGATTTTCCGCATCAAGGCGGTGACCACCAGCACGCAGTCTTCCACCGGCAAGGCACCCCCCGACAAGCCGGTGCCGGCACCCCTTGCTACCCAGGGGATTTGGTTGCGGTCGCATATTTTCACGACTTCTGCCACTTCCTCGGTGGTGCGGGGGAGGACGACGACTGCCGGTCGCTGGCGGTAGCTGGTGAGTCCGTCGCACTCGTAGGTGAGCAACTCTTCTTTGCGCTGGACGACGCCAGTTTTCCCGACGGCGGCTTCAAATTGCTTAATAATTGGTTTCCAGTTGCGCTGCTGTTTTTCTGTGGCAATCATAGGTGGCTTTACCTCTGGGTTAGACGTTCGCGAACAACCTGTCTGTAAAAAGCCTCAAGGGCTCCCACACAGGTTTTGTCGTCAAACAGGTTTGACTGGCGCTGGAGCATGCGTTCGGCAATGTCGCGCCGCCATTCTGAGTTTAACCCCAATTTGACCGCAATTTCAATATAGTCTGCTTCGTTTTCAGCAATGGTGTCTGTCACGCCCAGCATTTTCAGGAAACTGTAAGCGTGAAGCCCTCGCATAAATTCACCCGGACAAGTTACAATGGGGAGATGGCAAGCAATCGCCTCTAGCGATGTATTGCCCCCCGACCAGGTAAACGTATCCAGGAAAACATCTGAAAGCCGGTTAAGCATTAGATAATCCGACCGCGCCGGAATCGTGAGGTGAGCGCAGCAATCTTCGCTATTCAGGCCCACTGCCGCAAAAGCCCGCTCCAGACGTTTCTTAAGTAAACCGCCCCGCAGAAAGACAAACTTAGCGTTAGGAACCCGTCGCGCTATTTCGGGTAAGATAAAATCATATTGCGGCAGGTATTTGAAAAAAGCTTGGCAGCACAAATAAATCACATCCTCATCCCGCAATTGAAAATCCGAGCGCGTCTTGGTTGCGGCAGCCGGAACATCTTTCGGTTTGGGGTAAGCCACCCCAATGTTAGGCAAGCGAATCAGTGTCTCAGTGTAATGTTCCTGAGCGTTTTCTGGCTCCATCAACTCGCTGGAGAAAAAGTAGTCGATTGTTGACAAACCAGACGTAACTGGGTGCCCCCACGCCACGCACTGCACCGGCGCAAGGCGCAATCCCGCCATTTGTATAATGTGCGGCTCCATGCCAATCTCAGGATAGACGAGGATGTGCGGACGGTCGGCGAGTATCTGTTCGCAGACTGCTTCCAGATTGCCAGGAATGTGGTGGAACACATCGCTGCTATCTCGAAATTGTTGCGTGACCGGATCGGGACTATTCCCCGTATAGTAGCAGTATATCTCAAAATTTTGCCGGTCGCAGTAACGCAGCCAGCCGGTTAACCAAAGCGTTCCGCTATATGAGTGCAGGTAAGCCGAAACATAACCCACTCGAATCTTCTGATTCTCCTCCAGCGGGGGCATGGATAGCGGCTGAACCCACTTCGGGAAGTTAGTCGCCATAATTTGGCGCACCAAATTGCCGTACTGGCGTTGCGACTCTCTGACGTTGTGAGCTTGATACGCCAAGTAGAAGTTGGTCACGCTCCCGATTCCCGCCAGGGCATTCCTTCTGTGTTCTGGTGTTTCCAGAGATGTCTGCTGAATTAACTCTTGCAAACCTCGCTCAAACCGCTGCCGGTAAAATTGTATCTCCTCTGGCGTGTCGTAGACAACCGGCACTATTAAGTGCTTGAGCATTTTGAACACATAATCAGGCAATATCTGGGAGGCTGTCTCAGCACTTGCGATGGCGGCTTGAGTTTGCCCGCTCAGGTGCAAAGTTTTGAGCAGCGAAAAATGCAGGTTGCCGGCTGTGGGGTGAAGGCGGACACCTTCTCGAAGGACGCTGAGGGCTGACTCTGGCTGGTTCAGGTTTTGCAAACACTCGCTGAGCGCCAAATACAGTTGGGCATCTCCTGTTTGCAACTCTAGGAATTTTTGATATCTCTCAGCAGCTTCTGCATATTTGCCTTGCCGGTACAAGCGGTTGCCACTCTCTAGCAGGAATGGGGCGGGATTTTTTTGAATGTTTAGCGCAATTTCCAGATTGTCCCCTATATCTGGATTTTCCGGGCTGAGTTGCTGGGCTGTTTGATAGGCTTCAATGGCTCCCTGGATCTGATTTCGCTCCACCAGCAGATTGCCCAGGTTGAGATAGCTGCCAAAGTGGTTGGGGTTGGCTGCAATCGCTTGCCGGTAGGCGGCTTCCGCCTGCTCTATTTCGCCATTTCGAGATAGAATATTACCTAAATTGTTGTAAGCATCAATCAGTTTATGGTCGTTGGCCAGAGCTTTTCTGTAAGCGTCAATCGCCTGCTGAGTTTGATTGATTTTCTCATAAACTAAACCCAGGGTATAGTGGGATACAGATTTCGAGTCATCAATTTCTAGGGAATTCAACAGCGCTTTTAGCGACTCTTGATAGCGGCAAACTTGGTAATAAAGTCTTCCCAAGTTTAACCAGGCTTCAGCATCTTGGCTTCTTTGCTTTAGAAACTCTCTGTACTTTGACTCTGCTGCTGGAAATTGCTGCTGGCGGTGCAATGACAAGGCTTCTTGATAAAGAGTATCCCATTCCCCCTCCGTTGCCGCCAGCTCCGGCAAATTGTAGATAGCCCGAACCAGAGATTGTTGGCGTATCAGGCGAAAAGTAGACGCCGGATAATTAGAGCTTCTCTCCCAATCCCAGCTGAGAACCTGAATGCCATTCCAAAAAGTTGGATGGCTGTTTGCGGGTGTCGGCAAATCAAGTAAGAGCTCGCACTCAGGGTGGGCAGCCATAAAGTCCCAATTGGCTTGCACTGCAGAAGCCCAGTTGGTATCACCCACAATAATCAGTGCTTTTTCAGCCAAAAAAGGTTTGATTAGGAGCAATCCTAACAATTGCGACCTGTAGTCGTGAGGGCCATCATAAAAATAAACGCCGATTTTTTCTTCGGTCTCTAACTCTCGCAGTTCCAAGAAAAATTCATCAAAATCTTGAGGGCAAAAGTTAACTCTATCTTCCAAGCCGAAATCGGATAAATTATCCCTTAATTTATCGAGATTTTTCCTGGCGGTATCGAATTGGGATAAATTATCCACTGCATACGCCATGCGCTCTGGATGACCGAGCAGTGCGCCAATTAAGGTTGACCCCTGATAGGTGCCAATCTCGCAGTAGATTTCACCGGCATCCATGCACTCAACGGCAAAATTGAGCAGCTGCATGACGTTTGCCGTTGTCATCCCCTGAACTCGCTCAAGTACCTGCCCGAATCGTTCTGATTTCGGGCGCACAGAATCTTTCCCCCAGTTCTCATACAGGCTGGGGAGCAGCTCAATAAACCTTTGAAAGTCCATTTTGGCCTCCTCTGATTTTCAACACCTCACTCCTCCTTTTTTCCCTAATGCGCTCTCTTCGTCTCCCCACCGGCAGCGGCAAGAATATTTGCGGGATTATTCGTCTTTGATTCTAACCTGCAGAGAGACTTATTGCCAGACAATCCCTGAATCGGGGGCGTGGAATTCTTGGCGAACCGAGCCAAATCTCCGCGACCGGTTTTCTTGGAGACTGTTATCTTTAAAGTATAAACCAACACCCAATCCATAACTCCGACTGTGACCGACAAGCAAGCAAACCGGCCCATCCTGGCCATCCCGCGCTCACCGGCTGCGGCAGTGCTTGAAATTGTAGCAGTTGCCGGCACTGTGCTGAGCGTCGCGCTCTTAGTCCAATCTTGGAAAGCGCTTGCGCCGGTGATTCCGGTTCATTTTGGCATATCGGGAAAGCCCGATGGCTGGGGTGCCAAGCAGGTAGTCTGTCTGTTCCCCGCCTTGAGCGCTGTTTTGTATGTGGTGCTGACGGTAATCAGCCGGTTCCCCCACACGTTTAATTATCCGGTGCCAATCACCTCGGAGAATGCGGCGCGACAGTACCAGATCGCTTGTGAGTTACTCAGCTGGCTGAAGGCGGAACTGATCTGCCTGTTTGGGTGGATCGCGTGGGGGACGATCCAAGTGGCTTTGGGCAAGGCGGATGGACTGGGTGTGGGGTTTGCGCCGGCGGTGATGCTGCTTATCTTTGGCACGACCGGCTTCTATTTCTGGCAAGCCTATCGAGCGCGTTAGTGGCCCACCTGGCGGGCGCTGTAGGGGCACGAAAGCGGTCCATGTGCCCAGTGCATTTCCGCAGCCGGTGAATCGTACAATTAGACTGAAAGATCCCGTTAATTCAGGAGAAAAGCGCTATGCCATTTGCAGTCGGCATGGTTGAAGTAAAAGGTCTTCCGCCGGCGCTGGCGGTGGCTGACGCGATGGTCAAAGCCGCCCGCGTGACGCTGGTTGGCATGGAAAAGGTTAGTAGCGCCCGCTACACAGTGATTGTCCGGGGGGATGTCTCTGAGGTGCAAACCTCGGTGGCGGCTGGAGTTGATTCAGTAAAAAGAGTTAACACCCAGGAGCAGCTTTTGCTCTCCTACCACCTGATTCCTCGCCCCCACGAGAATCTCGAGTGTGTTTTGCCAATCCACTACAGGGAGTCAGTGGCACAGTTCCGCTTCTGAGGGGGGCTACCTGATTTCAGTGGCACCTCTGAGAGCGTGTTTTAATATAACGAGGTGCTAAGAAACCCGGTTTCTTAAAGAAACCGGGTTTCTTAAACTCACACCGGCAGCTTGACTCGCTCCAGCTCCTGCTCTTTCTCAGGGAGTGCTGGCAAGGCGCAGTAACCCCGCATGATATCTCGCGTCACAGCCAGCTGAGAGGCCAGGGAAATTCCCAGATCGTCCAGCAACCCCAAAGCTTCATAAGGATTGTCTCTATCGACCACCGGCAGCTGGTGCAAACCCCGCGCTGACATGCGGTCTAGGGCCTCAGCCACCGGCTCGTCATGGTATGCAAACAAGATGTCAGTGGTGCAGAGGTCAGCAATCTTCTGGTGGGCTAAATAACTCTCCAGAGAATCCGCTTTTACTCGTGCGAGGACGCGATTAACGTCTCGCAACGTAATAATTCCAATCATTCTTTTAGCATCATTAATCACCAAACCGCTGTGTAAGTTATTATTCGTCAAAGTCAGACCGGCCTCAATTACAGTCATAGTTCCAGGCAGGAGCAAAGCGGGCTGCATCAATTCCGAAACCGGAATTTTCTGCAAGAGTTCCCGATTGTAATCTTGCTCGATATTCAGCCCCATCTGCTGTAATTTCGCGCTGTCAGTCTGGGTTGGCTTCAAGCGCTCCACCAGCCAGACGCTCAGCCCCACTGCAGCCATTAAGGGCAGGACAATCCGGTAGTCTCGCGTCAGCTCAAACAGCAATAATATAGATGTCAGGGGAGCGCGGGCGCTCGCCGCCAGCACGGCGGCCATGCCCACCATTGCGTAAGCCGGCGGTGCCGCAATATTCTGGCTAATTCCTGGCAGAACAGCCGGCAGGATTTTTCCGTAGGCTGAGCCTAAAGACGCTCCCAGATACATGGATGGGGCAAAAGTGCCACCGACTAATCCGCTGCCGAGGCTAATCGCTGTCATCACCAGCTTTAGCCCCAGGAGAGTAAGCAGCAGCTGCTGGGAAAACTCCACATCTTGCAGTATGGCTTCAATGGTTTCGTAGCCAATGCCCATGATTTGCGGCCACTTGAGGGCCACGACGCCGACGCAGGCTCCGCCAATTATGGGATGGATGAACTTGGGAACCAGGCGGAACCACTTCAACCCTGGCAACTCACCGTCAAAGCAGCGGCGAGCCAACTTAATCGACTGGGTTTGGGCGAGGGAGACGATGCTGGCCAACAAGCCCAAGCCCACATACAGGGGCAGTTCCAGCGGTGAGCGGACAGCATAGTCCGGCAGGGTGAAAGCCGGCTGCGAACCCAGCCCAATCTGAGCGATTAAAGCGGACACCACCGCCGCCAGCAGCACCACGCTGACGGCTGAGGTGACAAAGGTTGTGCCCAGCACGACTTCCAGGGCAAAGAAAACTCCGGCGATCGGAGCGTTGAACCCAGCTGCCAAACCGGCTGCGGCACCGGCACCCAGGAGCAAGCGCTGTCGCTCTTGGGAGACTTGGATCGCCTGCCCCACGAGCATGCCGAAGTTGGCACCAATTTCTACGCTCGGCCCCTCTGGCCCTAAGGACGCGCCGGTTCCCAGGGAAACGGACGCCGCCACCATTTTGGTGACCGGTCTGAGGGCGAATGGCACGGTGCGCGATGTTTGCTGGACAGCTGCAATCATTGAGGAAATGCCGGGGCCAAAGTCTGGCGAGCGCCAGCGCATCAGGGCGATGATCATTCCGCCCAGGGTGGGAGCTAAGGCCAGTGTCCAAGGGCCCCAAGGAAAAATCACTCCCATCAAATCCTGCATCGTCAGGGTGTGGATCAGATGGATCAGGTAGTGAAAGGTGACGACTCCCATGCCGGTGCTGCCGCCAATCAGCACTGCCAAAATCATCACAATTGTTTCCGGCGTCGGCTGCAGGCGGTTGAGGATGCGAGTCAGGGGGGGTGAGAGAGACGGAAAGGGTGGCTGTTCGGACAGCAGCCCATTGGGAGAGGGGAGGGCGCTCATTAATGGTAACTATATATAAATATCAGAGAATGCTTAAGGAATGTGCCTGCCTTTTTTATTCTGATTTATCCCTCGGAGCCGCGCAAGTCAGCGGGCTGCTGGGCCTTTGCGCCGCTGGGGATCCCGGGCGTAACTTCAAATTATTTACGTTTGATAACTTTGTGCTAAAACCACGGCTGTCTCTATTAAATCAGCGCTGTAAGATATTTTGCGCCCGTTCACTAATATGGTAAGTGCTTATTCGGATTTGAGAGCCAAAAATCAACACGCTCCCGATTGCCGGCAGGGCGAATCGCGGTGGCGGTGGAGCTGGCCACGGGCAGACTCCACCACGTCCGGCCAATTTTTTCTGGCTGACCGCCGCCAGATTCACACCACCCGCCGCTGCTGGGGCAAAGCCCTGGCGCTTCGGGCGCGGACTGGTTTTGGACACTTTTAGATGAAAAAGGTGCGAGATATCGGTTGAAACCCCGCCGGTGCGAGATAGAGATCCTTTGGGCAGGGAAAATAAATAGATGCACGTCAGTGGAGATCCCTGGCAGAGGGCAATCCCCACCGCCGATCTGATCGGGCGAGGGAAGGCAATCAGCAACGCTGGGCAGTGGTCAAAGGGCAGTGGTCAAAGGGCAGCGGTCAAATGGCCATTGGCCGGTGGTCATTCCCCAGTCCAGCGCTGGCTTGCAGCTTATCGCGCACCGGCGTCAACTGGTAAATCCAGTATAAACCCAAGACGGGATCTGTTAAAATTTCTACTGTTTTCACCCAATTCCCCACCCTGTACCGCCTACCGGGAAAAGCTACTAGCCCTGGCGATAGCTCCCTGGTATCGGAAGCCAAAGCAAAATTAATTGCTTTTTTTAAATTATAAAGTCCCAAAAACCATAAAATAATTATTAATTCGCTCTCAACATTAGTCTGATTTAGGGAATTGAGCATGACCACACCGACCCAAGCAGTCCCAGGTGCAGCACCGGCATTTTGTGAGGGGATTCAGTATTTCGGCGAAGCCCTCCCCGGGTTCGAGACATACAAAGCCCCCGCGATCGCAGAAGGCCGCGCTGCGATCGCCGACCCGGCTGCTCCCGCCGCTGCCTTCCAGACTCTCCTGGCTGCAGACGCCCTGCGCTACCTCACCCTGCAAATCACCGGCAGCAAAGCCTCAGGGCACCCGGGCGGATTTGCCAGCTCTGCGGAAGCTCACGCCGCCCTTGTCATGCTGGGCTACAAGAACATTATTACTGAAGTTGGCCACCACGCCCCCGGCTTTTACAGCGCCATGTTCCTCGACCGCTCCCTGGAGGACATGGGGATTCTCACCGTGCAGCAGCTGCGCGATCGCTTCCGGGAAAAGCACGGCCTTTTGGGACACCTCTCCGGCTACATCCCCGGCATTCTAGCCCCCGCCGGCCCCCTGGGACAGGGGCAGCACTTCGCAATGGCAGCAGCTCTCCTCCACCGCGACAAACTCTTCCCCTTCACTATCGGCGACGGCGGTATGGGCGAGCCCTATGTGATCAGCAGCATGGCTCACTTCCACACCGCCTATCCGGGCGTGACCAATTTTCTGCCGGTGCTGGTTTGGAACGGCTACAGCCAAGAACATCACAGCATGGTTTCCACCAAATCCAGCCAGGAAATGATCGCCTACTGGAAAGGCAACGGCTTTGAAGAAGTTATCTTGGTCGATGCCAAGGAGTTTGACGATAAAAACCAGCCGGGCGATTATGTTGACAGCACCGCTTTCTCCCTGGAAAAGCGGCTGGAATTTACCAAAACTGTGCTGGTTGCTGTTGACAAAGCGGCTAAATCCGCTCTGAGCGGCACGCGGACAGCGTTCATCATCAAGCAGCTGAAAGGTGCCGGCGTGCACGCGCGGGGGGCGAAATCTCACAACCTCTATCCCAAGGACACTCTCGATGCGCCGCACATTTCCGAAGCGTTGAAAGGGCGTGCTCTCGCGCCGGAAGTTTGGCAGTTGGTGCGGACGAATTTTGAGCGCTCCGGGGGCGGGCCGGCTGCAAAAACCGCTGTGACGGAATTTGTTCTGCCGCTGCCAGAATTGGGTGAGTTGCCTCTGGAAGAATATGCGATTGGCGGCGATCCGAAGGTTTCTACTACGTCAATGGGGCGTTTGGTGGCTAAGGTGGGCCAGAGCGACCGCAGCTTCCTCGTCACTAATGCTGACGGCAATGAAGCTTCGGGAATTGCTAATATTAACCAAGCGCTGAAGATTATTCACCCGACGACGGATGAGCTTTACAATCAAGCGCCGGGCGGGCAAGTTTACGAACCGCTGAGTGAGGACGCTTGCGCCGGTTTGGCTGTGGGTTTGGCTTTGATGGGCGCTCGCACTCTCTGGTGCTCTTACGAATCTTTTGCGATTAACGGGTTGCCGATTTGGCAGACGGTGACACAAGCGATGGCAGAATTGCGCCGCCCGACTCCTTCTACTGTGACGCTGTTTACTGCCGGTGCGCTGGAGCAAGGGCGCAACGGGTGGACTCACCAGCGTCCGGAAATTGAGGCTTATTTTGCGGCGATGATGCGCAATGGCAATGTGTTCCCGCTTTTCCCTACCGATGCGAACAGCATTCAAGTTTGCTACGAGTGGGCGCTGGGAACGAAGAATAAGGGGGTTGTGATTACTGCGAGCAAGTCGCCGCTGCCGGTGCGCACGACTTTTGAGCAAACTCGCCAAGCTTTGCGCGACGGTGCGGTGCTGCTGCAAGAGGTGGCGGGTGACAAGAAAGTTGTGTTTGCTGTTGTGGGCGATATGACGCTGATGCCGGTGTTTGAAGCGGCGGCATTTTTGGAAACTGAGGGGATTGGCGTGCGGATTGTTTCGGTTGTCAGCCCCCGCCGGCTCTATCGCCCGCACGATGTTGCCTGGGATACTTGTTCGGAAGCGGATGGCGGATTTTTGGATGATGCTGGGTTTGCCCAGCTGTTTGATGGCGACGCCCTGATTGCGGTGACGGGCGGCGCTTCTGCGATGCTGGAACCGGTGCTGTTGCGGGCGAATTGCAAGCGGGATACTTTCGCGTGGAAGCGCGGGGAAACCACTGCGAGTGCCGGTGAGTTGATGGCGTTTAATGGGCTGACTGCTGAGGCGCTGACTAAGCGTGCGATTGAGTTGCTGCATTAAGCTATAATGGAGTTGAGAAACCCGGTTTCTTTAAGAAACCGGGTTTCTCAGTACCTCACTAATATGAAAAACGCTATAACGGCCATCCGCTGATGGGCCCTGCCGGTGGCGGGTCTGGAATGTTGCCACCGGCTGTGTTGCGGCGTGCGGTAAAGTGGTACAATCTCGCCCTTGTTGCGGGGGCGGGTTCTGTAGCCGGCGGAGCGCCGCCGGGTGCCGGTGGCGGCGCTGACAGAACTCGCTCCGCGAAGTGCTTGCATTAAAATCTGGATGTGGTATATTGATATTGCCAGTAATTTTACTGTAACTTGGCCATATCGCACACGCAATTTAACCGAAACGACAATGACAAAAGAACAATTTGTGCCAAAAATAATTAAGAAGCTAGCAGCGCAAATAGGAGCGACAGTGCTTTGGGAACCTGAATACGGGTTTGGCGGACAGATTACTTTTAGTAATGGCAAGAAAAGTTTTTTCTGGCATCACATTTTAAATATTAATTTTCAGGCATCAGTAGACATATCAACCGATAAAGGTTTTGCCAGTTCTTTTCTCAAGGCATTGGGATATAATGTCCCTGAGGGGCAAACTTTTTTCAGCGATGAAGTCAATGAAAGACTGCCGGCTAACTCCAAGAGGAATATAGATGACGGATTCAAATTTGCTAAAACCCTGGGCTTTCCTGTAATTGTAAAGCCCAACAGCCTCACGCAAGGAATGCTTGTCACAAAGGTTCACAGCCAAACAGAATACTATCAAACCGCAGAACAAATCTTTTTAAAGGATTCAGTTTTAATCGTTCAGAGGTTCTATTCTGGTAGGGATTACAGGATTGTGGTGCTGGATGATGAAGTAATCGCAGCCTATGAGAGGATTCCCTTATTTGTGGTGGGCGACGGAACATCTAGCATTTGGGAACTTGTCCGTCAAAAAAAGGAGACATTTTTAACAAATGGCAGAGAGGCGAGGGTGAACATTGAGGATTACAGAATTCAAAGCAACTTGCAAAGACACAACCTGAATTTGGAGAGTGTCCTCCCGAAGGGCGCTAAGCTGTCTCTTTTAGATAATGCAAATCTAACGACGGGCGGTGAAGCTGTAGATGTCACAGAGGATATCCATCCTGACTTTTACAAGTTGGCTGTCAGTGTCACAAAAGATATGGGGCTGAGATTGTGCGGTGTGGATGTTATGACCGGCGATCTAACACTTCCGCTGAAAGATTATGTCCTCATTGAAATCAATGGAACTCCCGGTTTGCGCCACTATGCGTCTCTGGGTGAGAGTCAAGCCAAAAGAGTGGAAGACCTCTATCTAAAAATTATCAAAATTATGGAGTCAGAGTAGGGCGATAAAGGCTTGCCTGATTGATGAGATTCCGCCGGCTGCATTGGAAATTGCGGCTGGCGGGACAAACTGAGATTGCCCAGCTGTGCTATAACTTTCGCTGGCAACTCACCCTTCTACCAGCTGCCGGTTTTTGTACATATCCCTGGGGGTGGGGTGCTGTACTGCGCTTCACTCCGTGAAGGTGGGGGTGCTTTCCCCAAGGGAGACGCACCCTACTGGAAGAGAGGGAGATTTTGAAGCGTTCGGGTTGGGAGAAGCGCAACCGGCCTTGATATGCTATACTAGATCTAAGCTGATGCCCCTACCCATGTTTGGCCGTGAGGCGGGGGCACACTCAGTTTTAACAAGCCGATTAGTGCGAGGTAAGAACAGGGGGCTCGGGGAAAAAATTGAACTCAGTTTTGATGTGTCGCCCCAATTTGATAAGACTTTGAACGAGTTGGCCCAAAAGATAGGTGGAGATAAACCTGACTTGTTCCGGAAGGCTATCGCTTTAATACAGGTAGCCATAGAAGCAGAAGAGCAAGGGAAAAGTCTCTGCATTGCCGGCAAAGATGAAAGAATAGAAACGAAAATTGTTGGGCTCTCTCAAAAAGGACGGAACAGCTAGATATCAGCAGGAGGTCGGCAAGTTTTGAGTAGTTTTACGCCACTACAAATTCACGCAAAAAAGCGGATTGTGAGCGCCTGTAAATCGCAGCGTAAAATGATCGCAAGCGACAGATCTTATTAGCTGATAAAGAACATCAGCGACAGCAGTATGCGGCTGATAAAGAACTTCAGCGACGCAAAGAGTGGTGGGCTTTCCTGGGGAACTTCCTTGTCAGTGAGATTGGAGTCAAACTCTTTGCCTGTTTGGTGCTATTTGTTGTTGTCTATCATGCTTGGACGATTCTGCAAAACCCGAAACGTTCGCCGGAAGAAGATAAGTTTGCCACGTCAATCCTGATTGCGGTCGGGTAGAGCTACAGCATCTCCCAAGTAACTTAGATAAACAATCACCGGCACTCTCTATACCAGCCCCACTATACCAGATATGGAGAGCCGGTGAGCGATTGACTCACTACTCTAAAGCCGGTCGGGGAGAGACTCCAGGCAGTAAGCGCGTTTCTATTTGAATTGTGACAGCGCAGAAACCCGGTTTCTCAAAGAAACCGGGTTTCTGGCCCCCACAGGTTTCACAAATCATTTAGAAACGCTATATAATAGAATCGGTATGGCATTCACCTGTGCCGCGCACTGCGCGGCACACCGGCACCCCCCGCAAGCCGGCGGTTGCTGGATAGCCGGCATTGGCGCTGGGGACACCGCCCCAGACGATTGCCGGCGGTGACTCGCTATACTTAGAGAAAGTCGGGTGCGTCAGCAATAGGGCGAGCCCTCACCAGTAGCCCGCAGCACAGCTGACGCACCCTGCAATATTAGACTAGAGATAGGCACAGCTGCCAAACACCGGCAGCCAGAGGAAAAACAGGGAGCGTCAAGATTAGCGTAGAAGAGGAAAACCCATCTGTGAGAACTGACTTGCAAGGATTGCAAATCACTAGAGGAGAACTGAGACGCCTCACCGGCGTTGGGATTGGGGATGTCTTGACCCCCCCAACCCTCCCTAAGTTTGGTTCTGAAATTTTCCAAAGCCTTTTAATCATTATTTTAATGGCTGTCAGTGGAATTATCTTAAATTACCTCTTTCCTAACAGCAGGTTCCTCTTGATAGCCGCTTACCTGCTAGCGTCTTTGGGGTTAATCGTGGAAGATGTGAGAAAAATAAATTTCAGCCAGAAAAACAAGACCCTTGTTAGTTTATTTGATGACGTGGAGCGGTATAATGATGTAATTAAAGCCATCGACATCAACGACCAGCTAGAAGCCGCCGGCAATCCAGAAGTCAGTTTAACAGACAGGGAGAAGGTGATTGCAGCCCTGGAACTGACGCGAGAGGATTTGGTGCGGGCTTTGAGAACCGAGAGAATTCTCCGGGCGCACAGCTCCTTCATCGCTCGCAACCCCGAACTGTTTGCCAATAACCTGACGGCTTTGACAGCCTTGCAAGTCAGCGATAGGGCGAGCGAGCATGGCAAACTGCTGAATGAAGCTCTGCAGATTGCAGTTAGCGCTCAAGCGGAAATGAGAAAATTACAAGATCAGCGTTTGAGCTAGAGATCGCGTAAAGAAACAGGGTTTATTTGGCTAGAAGGCTTAAATTTCGTCGCTCTAATCTAAATCAACCCGGTTTCTGGTATTAGAACTCAAGTTGCTACATACAATGCGGGTACGGGGGCGGGCACACCGGCTGGCGTTGCACAGTAGAAAGATGATTTAACTTTTTGCACCGCTCCAAAACCCTCTCTTACTCCCCCTCCCCGCCTGTGGGGAGGAGGTTGGGGGGGTGGGGTTCATACTGCAATTGTGCAACGCGCACCGGCTAGGGGGTAATCTCACCTGACTCACTGGTAAGTAGCAACTTGGGTTATTATAAGAGCAGCGTTTGAGTGTAGGGGGGAAATGGTTCTGTGCGTCAGGATTTACAGGGTTTAGAAATATCCAAAGGTGAGCTGAAACATTTGACCGGTGTGGATACAGAGGATTTGTTCAGACCGGCTAGCCTGAAAAACGCTCAAACGCGATTCAGCTTTTTCTTCCAGGAACTTTTCATTGGCCTTGCCATAACTCCAATCGTCGTCGGTTTCCTGTACACTTTTATTATTATGCCTTTAATTGGCGTCTCGGTGCCGGCGGCAATCGCCTGTCTGGTTCTGACGCCGATTGCCACTGTGATTATCCGCTGGTTCTGGCTAAAACGCAATAGCCCCCAGACACTGCTCTCGCTTCTAGACGAAGTTGACCGCTATCATGCGGTAATTAAAGCTATCGATATTAGCGACCAGATCCAAGACGCCGGCAGCGCAGAAACAGCAATTCGCGACAGGACAACCGCGCTGCAAGCCCTGCAGCTAACAAGATCGGACTTGATTCGCGCTTTGAGGACAGAGAGGATTTTCCGAGAAAACAAGGATTTTATGGCCACCAATCCCGAAATCTTTGTCACTAACCTCACCGCCCTCAGCGCCTTGCAAGTCAGCGATCGAGGGAGTGAGTACGGGCAATTTCTAGATCGAGCCTTGCAAATTGGCACCGGCATTCAAGCCGAAATGAGAAAATTGCAATCGTCACACTCAGATCAAACATGACCAGCCAACCCAAAATCATTGTCCTCGATGACGATCCCACCGGCTCCCAGACTGTCCACAGCTGCTTGCTGCTCACCCGCTGGGATGTGGACACCCTGCGCCTGGGGTTGCGCGACTCCTCGCCGATTTTCTTTGTCCTCACCAACACGCGAGCTCTCACTCCAGAGCGAGCCGCCGCTGTGACCCGAGAAGTCTGCCACAATCTGAAACAGGCGATTGCTGCTCAAGGCATCCGGGATTTCCTGGTTGTCAGCCGTTCCGACTCCACCTTGCGGGGACATTACCCCGTGGAAACCGATGTCATTGCCTCTGAACTTGGCCCATTTGACGCCCATTTCCTCGTACCGGCATTTTTCGAGGGGGGGCGCTTCACCCGCGACAGCGTGCACTATTTGATCGTGAATGGCACACCTGTGCCGGTGCACGAAACCGAGTTCGCCCGCGATTCCGTCTTTGGCTACCGGCACAGCTACCTCCCCGACTATGTGGCAGAAAAGACCGGTGGGCGAATCCCCGCCAGCGCGGTTGAGCGATTTTTGCTCTCCGATATCCGCACCGGCACCTCCGAACGCCTGACTTCGCTCACCGGCAACCAGTGCTGCGCTGTCGATGGCGAAACCCAGGCAGACCTTGACAAATTTGCCGCCGATGTGTTACACTCCGCAAGCCTTGGCAAACGCTTCCTGTTCCGCAGCGCCGCCAGCATCCTGACATCCCTGGCCAATCTCGGACCCCAGCCGGTGGCGGCTGAGGATATGGCCCAATATGTGCGCCAGGGCAAACCCGGTGCGGCGATCGTCGGCTCCCACGTCAAGAAGTCCACGGAACAGCTGGAACGCCTGCTGCAAGAGCCTGGTGTGGTGGGGATTGAGGTGGATGTGGCGCATTTGCTCGACGAGTCGGAAACGCAGCGATCCGAGCTGCTCGCCACAACCCTGGACAAGGTTGATCAAGCTCACGCCGCCGGCTTTACGCCGGTGGTTTATACTAGCCGGCAGGAACTCACTTTTGACAGTGTGGGAGTGCGCCTGCAGTTCGGTTTAGCGGTTTCCGCCTTGCTGATGGATATCGTGCGCGGAATGCCTGCGGATATTGGATTTTTAATCAGCAAGGGGGGAATTACTTCTAATGATGTTTTGAGTACCGGCTTGGCGCTGAGGGCGGCGCGGCTGCTGGGCCAAATTTTAGCCGGGTGCTCAATGGTGCGCACTCCAGAAGATCACCCGCAATTTCCTAATTTGCCGGTGGTGCTGTTCCCTGGCAATGTGGGCGATGCTGATGCGCTGGCTACTATTTACCGCCGGTTGAGCAAACATATTTAGAATAGTAACCCAAGTTGCCACCTACAAGGTCTTTGCATGCAGATCCCCCCAAACCCCCCTTAAAAAGGGGGGCGCAAGAGAATGTCCCCCCCCTTTTTTAAGGGGGGGCTAGGGGGGGATCTACCCTGACTCACTTGTAGGTAGCAACTTGAGTTAGAATAGTAGGGTGCGTTGCGCATAACTGATATCCACCCGTACTTTGTCGCCGGTGACGCGGAACGCACCCCGCCAAGTATAGTAGGGTGCGTTCCGCATCAGAAGATATAGCGGTTTTCAGTTGGATGAAGTACACGCCAGAAACCCGGTTTCGCCAAAGTTACCGGGTTTCTCAGTACCAAAGGCGTAGGACAGGCGTCTCGCCTGTCCTACTGTCCTGGCCTAAGTGCATACTGCTATAAATTCGGTTTTTTTAGTGTAACACATGGCGGCACCCTGCTCGTAGTAGGCGGCTTCATTGATAAACACCGGCCAGACTGTTTCGGACTCTTGATAATAAATCGTCTCGCCCTCAAAGGTGAGAAACAGGGGGTCGCCTTTTTTCAGTTCCTGATAGTCTCTGCCCTGAAGCTGGGGGTGAACCATCGCCTCAAGTTCCCCGTTTTTGTTTCGCGGATAGTCCACAACTTTTAAATGCCGGTACAGGGTGAGGGTGGAATTTGCTGGGGTCAGTTGACCCAGATTATATTTTTCTATATAATCTAGGATAGCATAAACTAGCGCTTCTGTTTTTTGAAACAAACCGGCATGAAGCGTTCCCTGCGGAATCGGGCCAACTTCGAGGGCAAAACCCCGTTCTGAGATGGATTCCAAATAGTAGGAATCTTCGCCTTTGTTGAGGGTTTGGTAAACTTTCAGCGCTGGTTCTATGGAACTGAGATAAGCTGCTAGTTTCAGGTTAAAGGGGTGAGCACCAACAAGGATTGCAGTCAGGCCCATGTTGGCAGTCGTGCTGTGCAAGTCCAGGATAAAATCAAATTTTGCCAATTTTGGGTTGCCTTTGGGGCCAAGGATTTGGTTGAGTTCCTTAGCTCTTTTGTCTTCCCAGGCAGAGAGGGTGGGGTTTTGCAGGTCACTGAGGGTAAAGCAGCGGTTTAAGTCCCGGTCAATATATCTGCGCCCTGCCTGAAAGGCTTGCGGGTTGGCGAGCAAGGCCAGGGTTTGAAAAGAGGTTTTTTTTAGTAGTTCTGGGTGCTTTTCCCATTTTTTTATCAGGTAGGCACCGGTAAATTCGTTTCCGTGGGTTCCCCCGACAATCGCCAGACGACGGATCTGCATAAGCGCTCCAGACAAGTGAGATATGCTACCGATAGCATCTTGTATAGCACAGGCAGGATGACTGTGCGCTGGGGGGATGGCCACCGGCTCTCAGACATGCCGCCGGCATCCTCTGTTGCCCGAACCGCAGGCATGAGATGATCGGATGGCTGAATTCTAGATAAGATTGATACTTAGTCTTTCTTGATGCGCTCCCCACTCCCTGGGGAACCCAGTTGAAGGGAAACCTGAATGACTTCCGATTCCTCTGTTCCTTTCGTGTTAAGCGATCCCGAAAACCCTCCCGAAAGCAATCGCAACCCGCAAGTGCGGTTCAAAACTGAGGGGGGGCGGCTGCTGTTAATATTGCCTCTGGAAGCGGAGAGCAGCGGCTCGAATGGGCCACCGGCAAGCAATTGGCCTGATATGTGGCAGCAGATGCAGCTGAGGCTCAATGCCAGCGAGCGCTTCTGGCAGCCAAACACAGAAGTGTGCCTGGTGGCGCAAGACCGGCTGCTGGACGCCCGCCAGCTGCAAGCCCTGGCGGACGCCCTCAGCGAAGCGGGGCTGCTGCTGGCGCGAGTCCACACCACCCGCCGCCAAACTGCAGTCGCCGCCGCCGCCGCCGGCTACTCTGTCGAGCAGTTCTCCTCGCCGGCGTCGCTGATGCCCTCCCGCATCGCGCCGGCGGTGCCTATGGCAGACGCCCTCTATCTGGAAACTACAGTCCGCTCTGGGGTGGAAGTGCGCCATCCGGGCACTGTGGTGCTGATCGGAGACGTGAATCCAGGGGGAGCGATCGTGGCGGACGGGGATATCCTGATTTGGGGGCGTCTGCGGGGCTTGGCTCATGCCGGTGCCGGCGGGAAGACGGATTGCGTAATTATGGCGCTGCAGATGGAGCCCACCCAGATTCGGATTGGGGATTTTTTGGCCAGGGCACCGGAACCGCCACCAGGGCAGCTCTATCCAGAAGTGGCTTATGTGAGCGGGCAGGGAATTCGCATCACTAGGGCGGCTGATTTTTATAGAACCCAGCTGCTGTCAAAAATCAACTGAGGGGCGAGCTAAAGTGATTTGCTATCGCTGTCTGTGGTAAATTGAAAAGTCTGGCACAATTGATTCAACTGTATCAATCCAGCCATTGCCAGAAACAGCGACAAGCTGAAGCAAGGCGGCGCTCTGCGGTTATAGTTAAGGCCAAGTATCGGTTCACCAGCATTCGTGAGTTTTACGGTTTAATGAGTCGCATTATTGTGATCACGTCGGGTAAAGGAGGGGTGGGGAAAACCACCTGCACAGCGAATTTAGGAATGGCTCTGGCTAAAATGGGCCGCCAGGTTGCTGTGGTGGATGCGGATTTCGGTCTGAGAAATCTGGACTTGCTTCTGGGTTTGGAAAACCGGATTGTGTACACGGCTGTGGAGGTGATCGCCGGCGAGTGCCGGCTGGAGCAAGCTTTGGTGAAAGATAAGCGCCAGCCCCGACTGGTGCTGCTGCCGGCGGCTCAAAACCGCATGAAAGATGCCGTCAGCCCAGAGCAAATGAAGCAAATTATTGACGATTTGGCCCAGAAGTACGATTATATTTTGATTGACAGTCCGGCTGGGATTGAGCAGGGCTTTCAAAATGCAATTGTGGCTGCCAAGGAAGCGGTGATTGTCACCACTCCGGAAATTGCTGCAGTCCGCGACGCTGACCGGGTGGTGGGCTTGCTGGAAGCCCAGGGGATTAAGAAGATTAATCTGGTTGTCAACCGCCTGAGACCGGGAATGGTGGAAGCGAATGACATGATGTCGGTGCAGGACGTGCAGGAAATTCTGGCCATTCCGCTGATTGGGGTGATCCCAGATGATGAGAAGGTGATCGTTTCTACGAACCGGGGGGAACCCTTAGTATTGACAGAAACTGTCTCGCTCGCCGGCACGGCGCTTGACCACATCGCCAAACGTCTGGAAGGTGAGAAGGTGGAGTTTCTTGACCTGTCCAACAGTAATGATGGCTTTTTTGCCTGGATTCGCAAGCTTTTCTCGTCCAAGACTGTCTAATGGCTTCCCCCCCGTCTACCCCCGCAAAACCCATGATCAGCGAACTTCTAGAACGACTTTTTTTTCGACCCGGTGCAAATACCAGTCGTCAGGAAGTCAAACGCCGTCTCAAACTGGTTATTGCCCACGATCGGGCTGACCTCTCCCCTGAGATAGTTGAGTCCATGCAGAAAGAAATCCTGGCAGTGGTGTCGAGGTATGTTGAACTGGAGATGGATGGATTGGAGTTTACTCTGGAAAGCAGCCAGCGGGCTACGGCGCTGATTGCCAATTTCCCCATCCGCAGAGTAAAATCCAATCAGCCCGAAGAGTAAGCGCTGTTCGGGTATGGTGCAGTGGCAGCAGTTTTCGACCTGCCGGTGTCCTTGTGTGGGACTGCCGGCTATTCACACCACATTATTGGAAGTTTGTCAAGACTGGGTGGCAATTTCTGTTGCCGGTATGGGTGGGCGTTTTCAACTACTCTCCCGCAACCCGCAATATATCAGCGTACAGTTGATTGCTAACCCGGAAACCAGGTAATGCGATGAGATCGTCCATCACCGGCTTGACGTAGGTTTGTAATTGGCGAAGTATTGCTGATAACAGTCACAAGTCACCCCACTCTCGCAGATTCTTGAGGTCGGGAAAGAAAATCTTCGACATCGTAGTTGACGCAAATTCCGCGTCTGGAGAGTTCCTGTTGGAACTCGATTAAATGCATGCCGGCGCTTGCGGCGGGCTTGTGCTGAGTTTCTTTTGCTGGTAGAGCAGAATGGCAATTTCTCGCTTTAATTCGTCTTCTGACATTCTGGCTGCCTTAAGGATGTCATCGGAAATGACTACACTCATGGTCTTTCCTCCTGTGCCTGCATCTGTATTGTAGCACATGAGCGCCAGGGGGCGAATGCTTTCGCACGCCATCCCGCACGAGCTTGGCTTGCTGGACAAGCCTACCTCCAAAAATTCCACCGGCAATTGGGTTTGGCAGCGATTGCACCCCGAAATGACTGAAAATCCCTCGAACTGGTTGCGACTCACTCAATCGGCAAGTGGGGATTTATTCTGTCACTCAACCGGCACGCCCGCACTGAGAAGTTTGCCCACCATCTGACACAATTGATCTGCCTCAAATGGTTTGGTAAAATATTCGGTAGCGCCCGCCATTTTGCCTATCACTTTGTCAAAGGCTTTGTTGCGTGCGGTTAGCATAACGATAGGAAGTTGCTCGAACTGGGGCAATTGGCGCAGGGCGCGGCAGAGTTCCAAGCCGTCAATTTCGGGCATAGAAACATCTAATAATAGCAGGTCAATTGGTTCTTTATAAATTGCTTCTAGCGCCTCTCTTGCGTTGCTCGCCACTAGAACTCGGTAATAACTGCCCAAAACATGCGCGATTAGTTTTTGGGTGAGGGCGCAATCATCTACTGCCAGGATAGTTGGCACACGCTCTAAAGTGGAATACATATTTCTGTTTCATCTCCTGTTTCAGAACAATACGCGACGCGAAATAAAATAGTGGCTAGTAGCTATGGGCTAGGGGTTAGGGGGTATTCATGGGATGGCATCGCCAGTGGCGGAAGACTTGTTATTATAACACTTTTTTAATCCTTTTGGGATGCGGGCCGGCACTTGAGGAGTTGGGAGAGGAGTTTGGCCAGCGCGTCTTGTAGCTCTCTCTGAGATGGTAGCTCACAGTCCAGTGCATCCTTTACCACACCATCGCGATTTTGTCAAGTTTTTTCAGGAGTTCTGCAGGTTCTATCTTGTCGGTATTCGTGACCGGCACTTCCCCCACCGGTACTTGACAGCAAGCTACATGGTGCGGCAATCCTAAATCATGGGTAAAATTCCCCTGGAGTCGTGCCTGAGAATTAGGAAGGCAAACTTCTGATAAATGTTTTGGTTTCTTCAATCAAAGGTGTGAAACGTTTGTGAATCGGGTAAAAGCAAAAAACTTCTGCTTCATTGATATCTCGCCCACCGGCAACCGTAAGCGCTTGATTTTCTATGCGCTCCCGCTCCTTTGCGCCCATCACCTTTTCAACTCTTTTCAAATAATTGGTATCTAGGACACCGTTGTTGTGGGTGTAGAGATGCCGGTGGACGAAGTATTCCTGGATCGACTTAAAGGTGGGAAGAGTTTTAAGGTCAATTCCAAGTTCTGTTTTGTAGAGGTTGGGCAGGGATTGATTGGAGCCAGGTAACACCCGCTGAAAGACCACATCCGGACAGTTAAGTCGTTTGAAATGCAATTCAAGCGCTGCCCGCGATGCCAACCCCTTCTTTTCCATATAGTAGGAGCGGGTAAAAGCTTCAATTTCCGTGCCCAGCCGGAGAAAATTGCCGATTCTCATAAAAGTCAGAGAGTAATCGGATTGATAAGCTTCCAGCAGGTTATTAGCTGCCGGATACAATTTCTTGCCCTCTTCAAAAAGAAGAAAATTTTTCAGGGCATTTTTCAGCACCGGCAACAGAACAAGCTCCTGGTGCGCTATACGGTGGACTCCCAGCAATCCAGCTTGCTGAGCTTTATTCAAGTTAGCTCCTGGCACAGGTTGAATAATTACTGATTGGGTCTGTGTGTCTGTATTATAGACTGTAGAGACGCCCGGGGCGTTCTACAGACAAGGCGTTCCCTCCGACCTCAGGGACATTGGGACAGGCTTTTCCGCAGCGTTAGCGTAAGCGTTGCGGCAGCGTGATTCAGCTAGCGGCTGCGTGACTCAGCTATGTAATCTTTTCCCGGTAGTGCTGCAAAGTAAGGACAGGTGTGCTATAATGCTACTTGTCCCACGCCAGAAAACTTAAATTTCGCGCTGCTGCCAAGTGCGGCACAGCAGCGCCAGCCGCAGCGGATTTCTCACCGCATCCCGAATCCGCTCTTTGCCCGCATTCCCTAACTCCTCCCGCAACCGCTGCCCTTTTTCTGGGCTGCCGGCAAACCACTTATTGACAAACAGGCTAACCTGCTCGGGTTTAAAGGTTCTCGCGCATCTCCTCCGGCGAGGAAATATTCGTCGTCTGTCCCGTTTTAATTGAGATGCGCCATTGAAACTGCGATAGGCTGACTCCCACCCCTGATCATCTCTGAGAATATCTGGCGCAGGCGGGAGTGCGCCCTTGATGCGGACAGACTGGCGACTCCCCTCTTCCCCTATCTCCAGGATTACCTCAACATCCTTCAATCTCCCTGACTCAATTCTAAAATAACTAACTTGCCCACAGCTGCATTCCTGAATGTCTACAGTATGTCTGGCACTTTCCACTTCCAACCCCACCGCCTTGCCGCTAGAGCCGATTCTGGGGATTGCCGGCTGAACCCTCATTTCTTTGGAGTCTAATCCCACCTCTCCGATTGAACATACAATATCAGATAGCGGCTTCGCTGTTAACCGACGACAAAATTAATGAGAATCTAAGTTGCTAGTTCAGTCCTTACGCAGAAACCGGCTTTCTCAACCATATCCCTTGACTTGAGAGCGCTCTGTCTCACACCAGAAACCCGGTTTCTTTGATGGTTGTGCGTAAGTCCTATAGTTATAGCTGTAGCCACTTACATTAGGACACGCTCGATCGGAGGGAACGCCTGTCCTACGCCTTATATCCGTAATGTCGGTTTTTACCGAATATGCGGACGCCACAGATCGCGTCCGCAGAAAGCCGGTCGCGACTCAAATTGCAAAATCTTCCCTCACGCAGTCATCCCCTAAAGCCACCTTAACACTAAACCGCTGTCCTGTGTCAGCACTCAACTCCATTTGAATCACATAATCCCCACGTCTCGCCGTCACATTGTAGAGAACTTCTCCCTCTGGACAGAGCAAAACCAGTTCCAGCCCCGCTGGCAGATAAGTTGCAGTGCCGGTGGGATATACTTGCACCAGGATATCGGCATTTCCCTCAGCAGCCGGTCTGAGAATCACCACGATATCCACCGTGCAAACAGAACTTTCTGTCTGCAAGTTGATTAACTTTGCGCGGGGGATGTCACCACTTCTAAACGCAAAAGCCAGACGGGACTCTCCAGCGCCCAAAAGTTCTTCTACACTCTGCCAACTCACCGCAAACACCTGCTGGAACCACTCTCCCAGATTGACCTGCGACTCACCTAACTCATCCTCATCTTTTTCCCAGCGTTCTAACCAATCCCCCCACATCTTCCACATACAGCTCCACATGGTCAAGGCCAAAAGTAAGCCTGTCCTCCTGCAATTGCTGAGCTGCTCGCAGAGATTGCCAAACTTTTTCGAGCCGGTCTTCGCTGGACATGCCGCTTGCTGTCTTCATTGCGATTTAATAAGGGATCTTTTCTAAAAAACAGGACAATACGAAAACTTAATCCTCAAAAACTGAACTTCAGATATTTTTCCAACGGCAGGTGCTTGCTGTTGTGCAAAATCACATTCACCACTTCAATCAGAAACTCATCCTTCCCCGGCTTATAACTTACGAACAGACCTCGGTCGATATCCCACCCCCGGAGCGTGCTTTCCCACTCATTATACTTCTTCTGAGAGTGGGCGTCAGACATAGAAGTAAGTTGAACGCACAGCGGCTTACCTGTCTGGCAGCCCGCAATTGTATCAGTGGCCATTGACAAATCTGCCACATAGCGCTGGACAAACGTGCCAGAGCGCATTTTCAGCTGACGCGCCAGACTTTCTATAACAATAACATCTTCCTGCTTGAACTACCCTGACTTTAATTTTATCTTCCAAATGTAAAATTTCCGGTCGTGTCCATTAAACCATTTTGGGAAAAGGCACTCATACCAATATCTATCCGTAGGAGTAAGCTTGCTGAAAAACAATTGCCGCTCATCCGGCGTCAGGACATGGAGGTCAAGACAAACCTCAGCGTCCTTGATAACTTCCAGCAGAAACCCCATTAAAAACTTTTTCTGCATCAGCGAACCCGCCTTAATATCCTTCATCCAGCGGCGGATTTCCTCCTACCTGCTGGCCAATACCGGCTCTACAGAATATGCCACCCCACTCAACTCCCTCAATTTAGGCTCAATCTGCCAAGCGTGCAAACGATGCCGCACCACAACACCTCACACCATCCTTACCAACATGTATCCTATCACACAAGTACCCCCACCGCAATCCCCTCCTACCTCCCTCACCCCTTCCCATCTTCCGGGCGCGTCCGAGGGCTGGCTGAGCGGTTCAAACCCCTCCGTTACAAAAAACGCAACCCAGAAACCTTCACTCCCCAGCCATGTCATATTAAATAAAACCCTCTCAATCTACC
>Ga0185317_100119_pt1 | contig 28928 bp, 35 predicted proteins | sample DevilsHole_FD_128020 | JGI IMG/M metagenome (GOLD analysis project Ga0185317, IMG submission 128020) | Groundwater microbial communities from Devils Hole, Nevada to study Microbial Dark Matter (Phase II) - Devils Hole (SPADES assembly)... | ecosystem: Environmental > Aquatic > Deep subsurface >...
TTCGGGCCAACTTACGATTGCCACAAACCAGTAAAGAACCGAACCCGCCGGGAACCCTGGATCAGCGGGCTGCTTGCGGCACAGGAAGACTAGCTGCAGGAGCAGGAGAGGCGGGCCGATCGCCAGACGACGATTTTTGATATCCTGACCGTCCCCCTGGATTTCGTGGCCAATAAGGAACCTGCGGGGAGTGAAGACGTGGTGGTTACAGAAGGGGGCATCCTCCCATCCGAGGAATTGCCGGTGGGACAAACCCTATATCTTACAAGCGGGGAGCCGGTGATCGCCTTTGTTGGCGAGCCTCCTTGTGTCCCCGAAACAGCCCCCATCCCCCCTGCCGTGCCCCCGCTCACGACTCCGCTAGTGCCGGCAGTTCCCGATCACAGGCCAAATGAGGAAGATGAGATTGTCCGAGGTGATTCCGCCGGCGATCCTCCTGAGCCGGCGTCCTCGCCAGCCCCTGCCGGGAAGAATTCTGTAGCAGAAGAAGACCTGACTCCCCCCGCAGTTGTGGCCCTTCTCTCCAACTGGGCCTTTTCTTTGAAGCTGGCGGACAGCAAGGAAGTCCTTGAAGCCGTTGCGGCGCAATAGCGCAAAATGTTTCCGCACTCCTACGAGGGTCGGAAACGGCAGGTCTGGAACAACCTTGAACCGGAGTACAAGGAGCGAATTCGGCGGCTAGTCGGGGCAGCCCCTGCTGCCGTGCCGTCCCTCGGTGCGCAGCCTGAAGACACGGCGGCTGTTGTTCGGCGGGTGCAAGATTGGTGGATCAAAAAGCGCTGGGACAAGGAACGCGCGTAGTGCGTGGATGCGGGAAGTCAGGCAACGGGAAGTTGAACGCCTGTCGGAACTGAGCTTGGAGGAATTGCGACAGCTGCTGTCGGAGGCGTTGCTTCCCCTGTTTTGTGTACCGGCGGGCAATGACTTAACGGCTGCGTCAGCACGGGAAGATTCGGTGCAAGAAAGCGCGGGTGGCGATCGCGAGCTCCACAGAATTCCCATCACCTTTGCTGTCCGCATTGGCCCCGAAGTGTTCGGTGGTGGATGCTGCGCGGACCGCGCTGCACAGCCGGCGGAGTCGGAAGCCGGTGCTGATGCTGCGCTGCACAGCCGGCGGAGTCGGAAGCCGGTGCTGATGCTGCGCTGCACAGCCGGCGGAGTCGGAAGCCGGTGCTGATGCTGCGCTGCACAGCCGGCGGAGTCGGAAGCCGGTGCTGATGTTGCGCCGGTGCCTGAGCCGATAAGCCCAGCGGAACGCACCTTTTCTGTGGGCCAAAGGGTCGTGGTTTCCCTGAAAGCGGGGAAGCAACGAGGGGTGACACTTTCGGAGAGTTACTTACCAGACGGTCTGAAGATTCAGTTTGTCCGGGTACGACTGGACAACGGGCGCGTCCGTAACTGGCCGGTGGAGGTGGTGGAGCCAGTCCCCGAACAGGGAGGCGGTTCTCCTGACTCAACGGTACTGCCAGCGGCACCGATCTCAGAGCGTGGGGCTGAGCTCAGGCACTAAAAGCGGCGACACGCTTCTGATCTGGAAGCAAAAGCTGCAAAACGCTTCGACCCCGGAAGAGATTCTGCGAACAGCCGCCTGTTATCATGCGATTTATGGACAGGAGTACGAGGCGGCAAAGAAGGAAGTCTGGGGACTGCTGGACGGCGAGACACAAGCGCGTATTCGGAGATTGATGGGTTCGACTCGGCCTGCACAGCCGGCGCAACCGACTGAGGGCAGCTCCTGAGCTGTACCGGCTACTGACTCTACTGCTAAACCTGAAATCGCTGCGTCGGCGTTGAGCGTGGAGAGCAATGAAACTGCGCTTGCCAGCCAGCGTTTCCGAAGCCGTGTCCGCGCAGCCTGTGCAACACGATCTAAGCTCTCTGTCCCAAGGCTTGGTACCTCAGAACTGTCTGTTAGAAAGGGGACTGGTGTGCCCCCCCATCCCCGACGAAGTAAAAAGGCTGGCTTCTACTACTCGTGTCTGGGAGGTAGAGACAGAAGACTCCTCCGGTTTGATCGGACGCCTTGACGGGGATTTCATTTGGATGAAGCGCGGTTTCGGGAAGGAAGATTTTTTCGTCTGGAATCTTGGTCCGTGTTCTGTGGGAATCCGGCAACAGAGAAGAACTTTCAGAACCCTTATTCTTCGAGCCTTTTCCAGAAGTTGGACACACTTCCCCATCGGCGGGAGACGAACTTACTCCGGAGGGTTGTCCTGACTAGGGAGTTCAGGGGAAATGAAGTCGGGGCAAGAGGAACGGTTGTTGAGCTTTCCTCCCTGAATAAGGAGCAGTGCTTTGTTCTTTTTGAAGACTCTCCTTACAGGGCATGGCGTTGCAGCTTCGATTGGCTGGAGCTGGAGCCGGATGTGGACGATCTGGGATCCACGCGACTTTTTCCCCTAGCGCCGGCACAAGAAGGCTCGGTGTCAGAAAGCGCAGCCGGTGCCGGTGTACCAGCGCCGGCGGACGCACAGACTCCTTTGGGAGTAGGTGGAATCGCCACCGAGGCCGAATTCCAGCCCCCCTCGATGCTCGCGCCGGCACCGGCAGATTCCGTGGTGGAAAGCGCAGCGAGTGGCACCAGCGCCGGCGGACGCACAGACTCCCCTGGGAGCCTGTGAAGCCGCCACCGAATTGATGCGGATCGAAAGCCGGCACCGGCAGATTCCGTGGTGGAAAGCGCAGCGAGTGGCACCAGCGCCGGCGGACATAGAGACTCCCTTGGGAGCCTGTGAAGCCGCCACCAAATTGATGCGGATCGAAAGCCGGCACGACTCGGTGTCGGAAAGCGCAGCTGGTGCCGGTGTGCCAGCGTCGGCGGATACGGGGACTCCTCTTGGAGCCGGCAGTGCCACCACCGAATCCGAGGTCGAACCCGCGCCGGCACAGGAAGATTCTGTGGAGGAAAGCGCAGCTCTCGAGAGCGCGAAACCGCCACCGAATCCAAGATCGAACCCGCGTCGGCACCGGAAGATTTTGTGAAGGAGAGCGCGGCTAAATGCAGTGGTGTTGCCACCGAATCCGTACAGTTTTTCCGCCTGAGGGTGCTAGATCTATTTTGTGGGGCCGGTGGGGCCGCGCTCGGGCTATCATCGTGCTGGATATGAGGTGGTCGGGGTGGATCACCTGCCTCAAAAAAACTACCCCTTTACCTTTGTGCAGGCGGACGCGCTGGAGTTTTTGACAGGCCACTGGGAGGAATTCGACTTAATTCACGCAAGCCCTCCATGTCAGGCGTTTAGTTCACTTCGGCACCTTTCAAGCAAAACCTACCCTAATCTGCAGGAGCCGACCCTTGAAATTTTGCGCCAGATCCCCCGACCATATATTGTCGAAAACGTTGAAGGGGCAGCGTGCTCTGATGCGAAATCCCCTGATCCTTTGTGGGGAACAGTTTGGCCTACAAACATTCCGCGATCGCGCTTTTGAGATTGGCGGCTTTCCGCCGCCCTTGTTGCTCCACCGCCCACATTCTATGCGAGCAACCAAGCAGGGACGTCCCCCTAAGGACGGAGAGGCGCTTTGTCCCGCTGGAAACTTTTCCGGGGTCGCGCAAGCACGCCGAATAATGGATATTCCCTGGATGAGCGGGCGAGAGTTGAGCCAGTCCATCCCGCCAGCCTACACGGAGTGGCTGGGTCAGCAAGCAGCTCTTGCCCTTGGCTGGAACCTTTTGCCCCAAGCCAGAACAGGCTCAGCTCGATCTGCCGATGGTGCCACCACCGAATCTGAGATCGAACCCGCACTGTTTCGGGGAGATTCTGCGGAGGAAAGCGCAGCTGGTGTCGGGGCTGTCCCCACTGAATTAGAAGTTAAGCCGTTACCGACTCAGGAAGATTCGGTGTTGGAAAGCGCAGTTGGTGTCAAGAGCGCCACCGCCGAATCCGAAATCGAATCCGCACCGACGCGAAAAGACGGGCGTGCCGGAACCCGTAGCTGGTGCCGGTGGTACTGTCGCACCGGCGCAGAGCGGGGGCTCCTCTTGGTGCCGGTAGTGCCACCACCGAATACGATCCCGAACTTGCGCCCAAGTCGGCAACAACGCCCTCGTCAACTAATGGCCGTCATCAGTGGAATTTTTATGAGTCCCCCGCCTGGTACGCGCGTTCCAGCGCTGCGGGATTTGCCGCTGTCTGGACTGATCCTGGAGCCTTGTTCGGGAGAAGGCGCAATTGCATCAATCCTGAAGCTGGCCGGATTGAAGACGATCGCCAACGACCTAAATCCTATTATTGAGGCTGACTTTCACTTTGATGCTACCGACGATTGGACGGGGTTCCCTCAGGTGGATTGGGTTGTCACAAACCCCCCGTTTAGCGCCGCCTTCGAGATCCTAAAAAAAGCTTACGCGCAAGCAAGGGTAGGAGTGGCCTTTTTCTTAAGGCAGACCTTCACTCTCGCCAACACAGGCTCGCGGAGCGTGGCTGGGGAAAAATCCCCCAGCAGTCCAAATCGATCTTCCCCGCTTTAAATTCCGCAAAGGGAAGACAGGCAAGTCGGCATCCGATTCCGCCACCGTTTCCCTCTTTGTCTGGCTCAAAGAGTCGATCCCCTGGATGCCGCCAAGAAAGATTCTTACTCGCAATCAGATCCCTCTGTTTTACGACTGCCCGGACAGTGCTCCCGCCCAGCAGGAGCTGGCGAAGGCAATTGCATCTCTGGCCAAAAAGTTGCCAAACTGTGCGCTGCCCGCAGCACCGGAACCAGTAACGCCTGAATCGGCAGCCCGGATATCCGGGGAAGATCCTGTGACTGGGGGTGCTACTGGTGCACCTGCGGAAAGCGTGACTGGCCCTGGCGGGGATGAGGCACCGACACGGAAAGACTTGGGAGTGGGAAGCGCTGCCGGTGTCGATGCTGTCACCACAGAATCAGAGGTCAAACCCTCACTCGTGGGAACGGATCGGGTGGCGGACGTGGGGGCGGGGGCGCGTCGCGCACCCCGGGTGGAGAACGCAGGAGGCAGCGCCGTCACTGTCCCCCGTGTAAAGCCTAGAAACCCCTCGGGGTCTGCGTCAGCGAGAAAAGATTTGGTGGCTTCCCAAGAGGGAAGCGGATGGCTGGAGAGATACCGGCCCGCAGGAACCGCATGTGGAGATAACCAATACTTCAGGTTTGCCTGGATCTCTCGTAATAAGCGTCGGGCCGTCCACCTCCCAGGCGGGAATTGCTCCTCATCTCTAGCAGGGACGCGAGCAGCTACCGTGGAGAGCTTGATTGCCGCCGGTACGCCCCCCAGCAAGATTGTGGAAGTGGTAAAGTCCAGGGGGCGCGGTGGCTCTTCCAAGGCAAGAAATTTCCCTGGCGGCAGAGTTCCCGCTTAGGTTTTCCTGGAATCTCACCGGCGGCAAGCCGGTGAGTGACGGAAAGTAACTTGCGAATTAGGCCGATACATGGCCCTCTTTCCCCGATCCCTAAGCTGGGATAGGGGTGGTTTGACCTTTGCCATAACTCTTAACTACCGGAAATAGAAGCGATACGGGGGAAAGACGAAGTTTCTGTTCTTTGTCCTTCCCCCGCTCTCTCTCAATTGTATGCAAGGTGCGGGTTGGCGGCAACTGTCCTACTTTCCTCTTTTACCTAAAAGAGGTATTTACAGGCATGGAACTCGCTTGCTACGATTAAGCCAACAATCTTTCCTCTCTCCTACTCTCGTATGGACAAAAAGATTCTTGTAACAGTACCTCTCTCCAGACAGTTGCACCTGCAATTAAGATACCAATTCTTTTTGGCCCAACAGCCAATGAAAATTTACTTGGCTAATTTACTCGAAGAAGGGATACAGGCTCACTATGTGCCCCTTCCTCCAGAGATGAGCAGCTCTGCTGCTTTATGAAGAAGTGCAGATACACAATCCTTCTCAGGATACCGTAACACCCGCCATCGGGCATCCTTTCACAGCTAGCACAGAGGTGTTCCTGGTTGGCCCCCTGAAGCTTACCGTAGTACCCCCGGCCCTGGCAGAGCAGAAGCTGAGATTTATCTCTCTGTTTAATCAATCTTCTTCACGTCCGGCTTATCTGTTCTTTGACTCCAATTCCGAATGTGCCTGTGAAATTGCGCCCAAGGGGCTGTTTACAATCGGGTTCTTAGGCTCTATTGCTTTGTCAAGTGAAAAACAAGCTTTAAATGTAAGTGTGACTGTTTTTGACGCTCTGGAATGAAGAATGCAAAGCTGCATAGAGAATACAGGTTCAATTCTCCGTAATATTACTTCTTATGACGGCACTGAAGTCATCGAAATACTGGACTCCAGGGCACTTTATACTCCTTATGACGGGCTTGGGACGGCGTGGTATGTGGGGAAAAAGCTTATGATAGAAGAACTGCAAATCACGGTCAACCTAGCGTCGTTCCCTCTGGCGCAAGTCCCGGACATTGCGCCAGAGGACACAGCGGCAGAAAAATTGCTGAAGATTTCTCAGTCAGAGAGGGCATACCCCTCTCTGGGGTTTGCTCTCTACAGAAAGATCGGCAGCCAATGGAGACGTCAAGCACTTCCCAAGTTTCAGAACTATGGATCGGAAAGGTATTTGCCGCTGTTACAGCCGTATTTAGGGATTACTGAAGTAAAAGTCATGGGAGACAACGAAAAGCTTGGAGTCCAAGTGGTAGACTTGGGCGGAGGTTCACTAAAGGAAGGAGACTACATTACAGTCACTGGGTCATGGAGTCAGACGATCTCATTGGTTCGGAAGGAAACGGGGGTGCTTGCAGCAACAATCCCCTTTTCTTGTAATTTGACTCGGGGAGTCATGTCTCAAGTAGTGCCGGCAAGGCCAGGTCGGCGCACTCTCACTCTCCAGAATCACGGGCGTGCCGTTGTTTGGTTCCTTCCTACGAACGAACCCAGTGCCCTTCAAGTAGGAGCTAGCTTATATCTGGAGCCAGGGGGTTCTTCTTATACGTCCTTCGGAAAGTGGATTTTGGACAAGCAGGTTTACGCTATAGCAGAAGGGGATACAAAAATAGTTGGATACGAGGGAGTGGCTTAGTGGAAGGAACCAAGGGTAGCTCAATAAATAGAACACTTTCTATGCAAAGTCACCGAACGCTGGGGGTGGCTTATGACCTTAATAAAGTGAGACGGACTATTGAAGCAAATTTCAACATAGAGTTCCAGCAACAGTTTCCGGTTGGCGAACTTCAGCAAATAAATACTCCTTTCGGGCCAATTTTCACAGACGGGCTGCAGCCTATAGATCCCACTGACTGTGCAAGGTGGCCAAGCTCTCCTTATGGCAACAGTGAAGAAAAAGTATATTCTGACAACTGGAAAGTGAGAACTATAGAAATAGTAAAGGATAAGCTTGTTTCTAAGTAGCTTGACCTTTCTCCTGTGGTTCCGGTTTCGTTCTACCAGGACGGATGTTTGGGCTTTGTCACGATACACGCAAAAGTCGGTAAATTCGCCATGCCCACAATGACCATCGCAAAGTGGGATTATGAAGAGTGTGGAGACCTTCCAGTACCCCCAACAGAGTCAGTTCCCCCTTCTAATAACTGGGAGGAGCAGACTTATTCCACAGAAGAGCGAATAATCTTGGAGGGAGTAGAGCCAGTACGCCTAAAGGTTAAAATGTCTGTTGTCAGCAAAGTCGCGATAACCGCAGAATACGGACAAGTGCCGGAAGAAATCAGAAATCGCGCTACTCAGGGGGAGGGCGTCTATCAGGCTTTTTGGGAGAGTGGCACACATGGCTCTCTTACTGCAAGCGAAACTTCTGCTCGTTCAGAGACATGGCACAGACCGCCCATCTTTATGAGCAAGTGGGTTTCTAAGAGGAGGAACTCAATTTCTGCCGTGAAGACCTACAGAATAGGAGAAGGGGAGCCAGTTACTCACGAGAACGTTGTCGTCGAGACAGTATCTGAAGGCGTGGTTTAAAACGTGCTAATTTATACAAAATACTTCAGAGGGAAGCGCGTGCCTATAACTTTTATTTTAGACGACGAGATGGATTCACATGTCAGTCTTTGGATCTATAATATAGTGGGCTGGTTTGAAGTAGAAAACTATCGCACAACAGGTCTGACTTACGGCGGACAACTTGAGGGAACTTTTTCCAGCGTATTCTACAGTAATTATTTGTTGGTTTTTGATACATCGCGTAGCGCATTCCTGGAAATCAACGAAATTCCCTACGAAACAGAACCTTTTCTTGTTCCTTACCGACCCCCTTTCTTTGTTTCACCCCACCCTTTACCTCCTATGAGTGATTGCTGTAATGCTACGTTGCGCTTAGTCAGACAAATCCACAAGTGGATTGTAGCTGACCCAAAACAGAAAATTAAGGTTCCCAAAACACTGAGCGAAACCCCACCGGAAAAAGGGTGGTTCGGGGGAGTATTAGACCGGATTACTCCTGATAAGAAAGAAATAACTTCCCTCCCTGACCTACTTCTCTGGATTAATGAACAAAATATAAATTATCTGGGTCAATGGGGGCAGGTCATAGAAATACCTCGTTGCCGAGGGAACAGAAGGAGAAGCTCAAGAAATAAAGGCGTAAAAACGAGATTTTACAGATATAGCAACAGCTGCTGATAATACTGCTGCTGCTCAATTTGCAGGATGACGAACCTCAAACAAAGGAACTACTTGTAAAAACCCTGCTTGAGTCGCACCTATCAAGACAACAGGGGGGAGAACTATCGACTCAATGCCACGCTTAAGGCTTTAGGGGCAGGGATAACAGAGAAAAAAGCCGAAATTCCAGCAACGTTTTCAATGCCAGCTGAAGGGATTGTTAAGGTAGGCGAAGTTGATACTGACAAAGAGTTTGAGGAATTTTTGCGACCAAGCAAAGTTTCTCTCCCAGTTGTCGAATACACCGACAGACGGGATCTGAAAGACGACCTCAGGCCATTACTGGAGGCTGCGGGCGTGATCATGGCTGTTCATACAATTCGCTTCAAACAGGGGACTACTGACGCGCAACTCAAAGACATGCTTAAAGCCGAAGTGAGGAAATTCGTAGACGAAAGAGCTTCCCGTTTGTCCTGATGGTCTGTGGTCTCAATCAAATAGGTTTTCTTTGGTCAGACTGCACGAGAATGGCTTTTCCTGGAGTTTTCCATGCCATACCTGGCTACGATCTTTATAGTATAAATGAAGTCAGCCGAGGGACGATGGCGAGTCGGTACACTCTCCTTCTTGGCCCAGACTGCAAACTATTGGCCAAGTTTGGCTCCATAAAGGAACCTGAAGTGATCCTTGAGGAAGTAGAAGAGCTGATTAGCGCACTCAAGGTGTCTCCTGCGGTGCAAGGAGGAGCCCTGAGCGGGGGTGAGCAAGTAACTGAATCGCCTAACATTTTCGCCGATAATCCGCCTCTTCCACCGAAATCCGAAGCAGATGAAAGTGGCCACGAATATTCAGGATTGGCTACCGAAAGCGAGTCTTCTGTTGTGGGCGATTTTGTGGACAGAGGAGAGAAAATGGGCGTCGGCACTGGCTACAAGGAATCCGGGTTGACTGCCTTGAACAATACGGTGACTGCGGAAGCAGGGGAGCCGGAGAATAAACAGGTTGATTTTGATGGAGAGGAGGAATAGTCTATGCCTGTAGCATCTGGCAATAAATCTGCGGCAAAAATACTGGTTTCTGTTAACACTAAGATAGTCAATATTCCAGATCAGGGGGGTGGATCATCGGTAGTAACTCCTATAAAATACGGATTCTGGACGAATGTTGACGACAGCAAGGCTTCAGAACTGGGACACTATCCCAGATACTGATTATTCTACCCCTCAGCAAGGTCTTGTGATCGGAGCTAACTACCCAAAGCCAAGCAGGGCCTCTAAGCGATTTGCGCCACCAATAGGAATTATCTCTAGTTACTGCTCTGACGATAAAGTTGCCTCCCTACGACTAAATAGGTGGAATGTCACAAAACCATCAAAAGGCTCGCAGGCAATCGTTGGCGGTACTAATTATAAGAAATTCGTGAAATCGGTTTATGTCACGATTCAGGGTGTCAAATATGGTTGGCACATGCCACTCGCGACCGCTGAGGGCATAACCGCCGGCGAGTTACAGAGAATTGGAGTAAAGGATGTTACTGAGGCAGATAAAGACGAGGTTGTTTTCGGGGCGAGCGTTCCCACGCCGCCCTGGGCGAAGGTGATCAAAAGAACTGTTGACCCAAATCAAAATAATGCGGAATCGTTCGATTATTACACTACTTTCTACGACCCCTCTAAGGCAAATCAGATAGAGGCATCCGGAGGAGACTTTGACTGGACACATACTAAGAATGGAAGATACAATCCAAGGTAGTCCTTTGATTTTGCCCGGATCTGTAGCCTACGAAATAACATTGGGCACACTACCCCTGGGATGGCAACACGAGGCCCACCAATTTTCGGGAAACTACGCTTTTGTCGCAGAATAGTCAAACCGGACTGCTCCGTACTGTAGATGGCCAAGGCTTCCAGGAGTACCTCCTTGGGGGGGAATATGAAGAACGTCTTGCCCAGATAGGATGCGGCGACGATGGGGAGGACTTGATGGATGATTGGGAGACACAAACGGTTCTTTTGGAGTGGACTTGACTTGCCTTGTTAGAGCAGTTTGCTCCCCTGCAAAACCTTTTTTATAAAAAATTGACGTGCCAGACATTGTTGTCGCAAAAAGTGACTTTATTAGCTCAATTGTGAATGCAGAGATTGGGGGAAAGTCTCTTTTGTATAGCACCAATGCTAATTTCCCTGGGAAAAGGATTGTGGGGGGCTCTCTCGAAGGTAGTAAATGTCACAGCGATAGTCCAGTGGCTGCAACAAGCGGGGATTTTTATATATAATTTAAACTGGAATATTACTGACCAATAAATCGACCAGCAGCTAAATTCCAACCTTAATCAGCTAGCCTCTCTTACCGGATCTGCAGCTGGGAGGACTCTGGGGTTTGGGCTGTTTGCGGGGCAGTGCCTGGGGCTATGATCTCTGTCGTTAATCCAGCCGCTGGAGCTCTTGTCCTCAAAAACGTTGGAGAACAGGGGCTTGAAGAAGTAGCTTCAGCCTGGACAGGCTTAATTAAAGCCTCTGTCTCCGTTGGATTCAGAAGCTTTGTGATCTGGGGAGTCAAAAATATTAGGCGATGGTTAAAGAATCCTGACAACACTATTGCCAAAGCAATTTTTGGTGAAAAGTTTTTGGAGGAATGGGGTTAAGAAGGACAGCCAGTGATCTCTCTGGCTAAATTTGTCGAAGCTAAGATAGAGTCTATTACGGATCCAAAAATGAGAGCCTTTATAGAGTCAGCCTATGAGGAGTTTTGGGAGTCATGCGCTGAAGCTAGTTTGGTTGTTGCAAATTAATTAGATTCTTTCATTGCCTTGCCGAGGCAGTATCGCCGGTAGGAAATAATCGGAAAACAGCGAATTGTTGAAATTACACCAGACCGGGAGGTGCCTGCACAAAAAATTGTCCTAGCAGGCAACGAGCGGACTTTAATGCCTGTGATCAGCTCTGTTTTGACGACGCACCAGCTCTTAGATCAGAAGGATGTAGGTCAAATAGTTGGTTCTCCGTTAGAGGAATACTATCGGCGCCAGCCTGGAGACCTTGAAATAATTGTAAAGTTCTACAAATCCAAGACTCCCCCCCTGTCCCGGGATAACCGAATTGAGGCTACCTACAGGATTCCGGAAGTTCTGCGAACAAAACTAGACTGGGAAACAATCAAGCTCGCCTGCGGGGGGGAGAATGGATTCATGTCAGGGCTCTTCCGAGTTGCCTGCAATCTGGACAACGGGAGCAATATGGCGGTCTATGCGGCGAGTCACTCAGAAGCTAAGCAGCTTCTCCTGCAGCTCCTCTCTTTGTCTCAAGCCAAGGTTACTACAATTTCTGAAGGGAGAGAGGTTGCTGGAGGTAATCGTAGCGATGCTGACGGAAACCTTAAGCCTGTTGTCAAGCTGTATCCTTACAGTGTTACTGTGATCTACGCGAAGAAAACGACAGATCCGACCCAGGGGAGAAAGCGCCTGTCTGACGGCGAGCGGGTAATTTACCGCAAGGCTGTCTTCCCCTTGTGGACAGATTCAATGCCCCATAATTTCCAAACCTCAATCCAAGATATGTTTTCCTAAAATACCTATTTTATTAAAAGAGTACGGCATGCGTTTCGCTTCGATTTTAATCTCTTATACGGTTCCGTCCCCTAGGTTCGGGTGGGTAGAGGTAAGTGTCGCCCCTGAGACAACTCGAATGGCTCCAAACACTGGCTATAGGGTCAATGCCTCGGATGTGGCCACTTTTAGTCTTCCTCTTTCCTCTGACTCCCCTGATGGCTGCAAGGTCGCTATCGATGGTTACAGTGGCGGGTGGGAGGTGCGCTGTGAAACCGGTCAAAAAATAATTTTTGGAAGCAAAGAGTCTGCTATAGGAATCCGAGCTACTCATCCCCGAAATTTAATAGAACTTGTTTTCAATGGACAAGATTGGAAAGTATTTATGGCTGTTGGGAGTCTTGAGCTTATTTAGGTATGAAACGTGGAAAGGATTGCTATTTTAACAATTGTAGGAGTTTTGGGAGCCTACCTCCTCCACTACTCTCCTCGACTAAGACCGACTATTGTGGGGGGGGCTTTAGTCGCTTCTGGCTTTTTGCTAGGCATGTCAGGGATGGGGGACATTGTCCAAAAGGAAGACAGACGGGCTGTGTTAAGGGGTCAAAGGAGGTTTGGGCAAAAAAGGAAGTATAAAAGAATCTGACTTGAGGAAGGTTTATGCGTCGCACTGTTGAATCGCTATATTGGAGAGATGACATGGGCAAATTAGATAGAATAAGCGAAGAAGAAGTAGAGTTTTTCGATAACTTTGGGGGGAGATCGGCGGCAATAATTAGGGAACTTAACGCTCTTGCCCAAGCAGAGGCTAGGGTGACTGCGGCTTTTCGGGCCTACCACCAACAACAGGAAGAGCTGGCCTCTTATCGCCGAATGAAAAGTTTGAACGAAAGGATTCTCAATGCCTCGCAAGAGGAGCTTGTTGAGTTGGCTCACAAACTTTGTTCTGAGGATTAGCGATGGCCTTACAAAATGCTTTTGACAATTCACTGGTTGACGGCTAAAAAGTTAGCCTAACTGGCAGTGCTACAGGCGACCTTTACTTCCGTGATTCTGCAGGGAACTTTACTCGACTTGCAATAGGGGCATCGGGCCAGTTTCTAACCGTTACAGCGGAAGGCTTACCGATTTGGCGGACCTTCTCTTTATCTAACGGGTCAGTGACTTTCTCTAAGCTACAATCCTTGCAGACGGGAAGGTTGCTGGGGCGCTCTTCTGCAGGAAGTGGGGCGGTTGAAGAGTTAGACCCCGCTACAATAAGAGCTTTACTGATTTTGGGCTCAGTCAGCTAGCTGTGTTGGTGCCTTTTACGCTTTTCCGTCTAGTTCGACAGCGGGTGGGTCGTTACCCGGTAATGTGGCGCTCTCATGATCACGGCGATTAATATTACGCTCATGGTCGGAGGACGCTACGGTAAAGACACGCGGCGTTGCTGTTCAGCGCGGAGATGGGACAGAACTTGCCACGTTTGACCTAGAGAAACTACGGCTTGGCATAAACACTATCGCGCCGGCTCGTATGCTACACATGGCCGGCAGTTATCCGTCAATTCAGTTGGAATCAAACCTTGATGGAACAGCATCCGGTTCAAACAATGTGATGATCGAATTCAATCACAGCGTCCCAAACGGAAGCCGCTGGCAGATCGGGTCTAAATCGCCTACGGTTGCAAGCGTCGAAAAAAGCAACCAATTCTTTCTATGGAATGCTAGCGACAGCCTGATGTACCTCCAGTGTTCAAAGGAGGGGGCTGTCCAGACAGTCCGCATTGGCCACAACCAGAACCAAAGCGGGACTGCGAAGTTATTTTTGCCTGGAGATACTTGGATTTCGCCGGTTTTTAGCGGTAATAACGCTATTATAACCGCTGGACGGGAGAATTTACTGTCTTCTACAAACCTTCAATTCCGCACATTCAACAACGGAACAGTAAACACTCCGCTTACGCTCAAATCAAGCGGTGCGGTGCGATACACTCCTATGTCCTCCTCCCCAATTTCCGGAGTGCAAGAGGGTGACATTTATTACGACAGCACTCTTAAGAAGTTACGCTGCTACGACGGCACCGCATGGCAGAACTGCTGGTAAGTTAGGACTAGCAGGCGGTGGGGTGCCTCTCCCACTAGGAGAGCCCCGGGATTTTAGGCCGCTACGGCTACTAGTAGTGACGTAGCGGTCGGCATCTGCGTTTTATTGCCGTGCTGATTGTAATCAAACAACAGATCTCAGGGCGAGCCAAATGTTCTCCAATAAGGTGTTGGCATTACTTTTACTTTTCTTTTTTTCTGGCTGTAAAAAAGTGCATCCCCCCCCCCTCTTTATCTAAACAAGCTCCTCTCTCTTCTCCCGGCTCTAAATCTTCTTCGGTTTCAAGCTTTGTCTGGCCCGCCGAAGGGGAATTGACATCGGGTTACGGCTGGCGTTGGGGGCGCCAACGGCATCGATATTGCCGATTGGCACGCTGATTCTCGCTTCAGCTCCTGGAACTGTGACCTACGCCCGCTTTCAGGAGGGAGGCTACGGCAATCTGGTTGAAATCACTCACCAAGATGGCAGCTTGACGCTTTACGGCTACAAAGACCAGCTTCTGGTGCGCGAAGGCCAAGAGGTCGAGCAAGGGCAGCAGATCGCAAGAATGGGCAGCACTGGTCGCAGTACGGGTGATCACCTGCACTTTGAAATTTTCACCTCTGAACAGGGGATAGTTGACCCGATTAGCGTTCTCCCTTTCGGGAAGGAAGGTTTGCAATAGGTTCTGTGGAAACCTATAGGTGCCACAGAGTCCAGCCGCCTCTTGGCGGTTGGATAGACAATCGTCGGGGCGCAAGACTACTGTCAGGCCGTTTCGGAGGCAGGGGGAATCCTGGGGATTCTTTATAAACACTCTCTAAGTGAGGGGAGTCGGACAGAGGGGAGTAATTCGTGTGAGCTTACGTTCACGTTTAATGGGGGAAGGTTCCTAAAATAAAGATAAAGAATTCAGCCCCAGATGAGAAATATGTGCTTAAGTAATTTGTAGGGTGCGTTACCTCGCGGAACGCAGCCGACAAACATTCCTGTGGGTAAATGGTTATGGTGGAGAATAAAATTCTAATCATTGGCGGCGGGATTGTCGGACTGGCAACGGCATACAAGCTGGGCAAACAATGCCCTGAGGCCAGGATTACCGTCTTGGAAAAAGAGGCTGAAGTTGGGAAACACCAGTCTGGAAATAACAGCGGTGTTTTGCACGCTGGGCTGTATTACAAACCAGGTTCTGCGAAAGCTCGGCTGGCTGTATCTGGCATCCAAGAGATGATAGCCTTTTGCCGGGAAAATGAGATTACCCACGATATTTGTGGCAAGTTAGTTGTGGCGGCAAGTGAAAGTGAAATTCCCCGCCTGCACAATTTGCTGGACAGAGGGCAGAAAAATGGGCTGCAGGGGTTGCAGCTGTTAAATCCAGAGGAAATGCGGGAAATTGAGCCGCATGTTGCTGGGGTGGCGGCGGTGAGGGTGCCGCAGGAAGGTATTGTAGATTACGGGAAAGTTTGCGAGACGCTGCAGGAGAAAATTAAAGAACAGGGAAATGAGGTTGTGACCAAAGCTGAGGTGTGCGCCTTGAAACAAGTCGGGGAAAGTTGGGTGGCAGAAACAAGTGCGGTCGAGTTTCAGGCGGATTTTTTGGTCAACTGTGCCGGTTTGCACTGCGACAGGGTGAGTGAGTTGGCGGGAGAGAAGCGGGAAATCCGAATTGTGCCGTTTCGCGGGGAGTATTATAAGATAAAAGCAGACCGGCAGTTTTTGGTGAGGAATTTGATTTACCCGGTTCCAGACCCGCAATTTCCTTTCTTGGGAGTTCATTTTACACGCTTGATTCACGGTGGAGTTGAAGCAGGGCCCAATGCTGTGCTGGCTTTCCAGCGGGAGGGCTATCGGAAATCTCAGGTGGATATGAGAGATTTATATGATGTGCTTTCCTATGCGGGGTTTTGGCGATTAATCGGCAAGCACTGGCAGATGAGTTTGAATGAGCTGCAAGGATCTTTTAGCAAAAATCTGTTTTGCAAATCTTTGCAGAAGTTGGTTCCGGAAATTCGGGAAGAAGATTTAGAGACTGGTGGCGCGGGAGTCCGGGCTCAGGCTTTATTGCCGAGTGGGGAATTGGTGGAGGACTTTTATTTTATCAGCCGGCGCAACGCACTCCACGTTTTAAACGCCCCCAGTCCAGCTGCAACTGCTTCCCTGGCAATTGGGAGTGAGATTGCCAGTCAGATTGGCAAAAATTTATAGCAGTAGGGTGCGTTCCCTCAAGGGAGTTATCTCCTATAATTTTTCTGCAGGGGCCAGAAACCGGGTTTCTAGAATAAACCCGGTTTCTACGCTTTCAGTATATCATTTTTGTACAAAATAAAAGGAGTGAGATAGTGGCAGGAAAATTAGAGGGAAAAGTGGCGCTGGTTACGGGTGCTTCATCAGGAATTGGTGAGGCGACAGCCCTGGCGCTGGCGGCGGAAGGTGTTCGGGTTGCTGTCGCGGCGCGACGCACCGGCAGGCTGGAAGCGCTGGTGAAACGCATCGCCAATAGCGGCGAGGAGGCAATGGAAATTGTTACGGATGTTGGTGACGACGCGCAAGCGCACGAGATGGTGGTGAAAACTTTGGAGAAATGGGGGAGGGTGGATATTCTGGTTAACAGTGCCGGTGTGATGTTTCCCGGAACGGTTATCGGTGCGGATACGGAAGAGTGGCGGCGGATGGTGAATACAAACTTGCTGGGTTTGATGTACGCAACTCACGCTGTTTTGCCGGTGATGAAGGCGCAGGGGAGAGGGCATATCGTTAATATTTCTTCAACCGGCGGGCGCACGACGGGCGCGAATTTCGCAGTCTATTGCGCGACTAAATGGGGTGTGGGCGCGTTTTCAGAAGCTTTGCGCCAAGAGGTGTGCAAAGATAATATTCGCGTCACGGTTATCGAACCGGGTCCGACGGCTACGGAATTGAGCGAGCGGATCGCGAATCCGGAGGCGAAAGAAAAGGTGAAAGCGTGGCTACAGTCGATTACGCCATTAGAAAGTGAGGACGTTGCGGCGTCAGTTGTCTATGCCGTGACGCAACCGGAGCGGGTAAATGTCAATGAAATTTTGATGCGCCCGACGAATTCTGTAGCTCAGTAACCCCCCAGTCAGAAACCGGGTTTCTGGAAAAACTTTTGGCTCTCTGGCGAGAGATTTATTCAGAAACCCGGTTTCTTATCCTACCAGCCCCCAGTCAGAAACCGGGTTTCTGGAAAAACTTTTGGCTCTTTTACGAGAGATTTATTCAGAAACCCGGTTTCTTATCCTCTGGAAAAACTTTTGGCTCTCAGTCAGAAACCGGGTTTCTGGAAAAACTTTTGCTGGCGAGAGATTTATTCAGAAACCCGGTTTCTTATCCTCTCGAAAAACTTTTGGCTCTCAGTCAGAAACCGGGTTTCTGGAAAAATTTTTGGCTCTCTGGCGAGAGATTTATTCAGAAACCCGGTTTCTGATACTCTGGAAAAACTTTTGGCTCTTTTCCGAAAGATTTATTCAGAAACCCGGTTTCTTATATTCCGAACCGAGGAGCCAGTAGGTTTCCATTTCTCCCTTCCCCTTGACGTGAATCGTTCCCCGCTTCTCAAATCGGTATTTATGCTTCAGGCGCTCGCAGGTAGCCGCTGTTACCTGAATCCTTCCCGGATCGCCGGAAGATTCCATGCGCGAAGCAATATTAACCGCATCTCCCCACAAATCATAAATAAATTTTTTCGTGCCAATCACTCCAGCAACAACAGCGCCTGTATTAATCCCTGTGCGGATTTGAAGATTCTCGCCCAGTTTAGAGCGGAAACCGTGGAGTTTGGCTTGCATAGCCAGTGCCATCTCGGCAATCGCCTCCGCATGGTCATAGCGCGGCACCGGCAAACCGGCAGCGACCATATAGGCATCGCCAATAGTTTTAATTTTTTCCAGTTCCAACTGTTCCGCCAGTTCGTCAAAAGTGGAAAAAATTTCATTGAGTAAGTTGACCAGCTCAATGGGTTTCAAGCGAGCCGACAGGGGCGTAAATCCCACAAGATCGGCAAACAGAATCGTCACATCATTGAAATTTTCGGCGATCGACCCTTGGTTTTCTTTGAGCTGGCTGGCAATTGGCTCTGGCAAAATATTGAGCAATAACTGTTCCGACTTTTCTTGCTCTAAACGCAGCGCTGACTCGGCTTGTACGCGCTTCGTGATGTCCCGCGCCACCAGAATCGCCGTTTCCTCAGTCAGGGGAGAAATCGTCTCGGCAAACCAAATTTCTTTTCCGGCAATGGGCAAGCAATATTCAATCTCGACAGGTTGCTGGCTAGACACGGCCTTCAGGATGCCCTTGAGAATCAAATCTGCTTGCACCGGCGGCAGAGTGTCCTGGACTTTTCTGCCAATCATTTCGGATGCCGGTTTGTATAAATTCGCCGTATTGGTTGGCATGACATTCAGGCAGAGTCCAGAAACATCCCGAACAACCAGCACATCAGTCATCGCCGCAAAAAGTGCCTTCATTTCAGCTTGCACCTTCTTCTGCTGCAGCACAGTTCCCGACTGCGCCGCCACAACACTGACTAACTCGCTCAACCGCTTGTCCTCCGCTCGGTTTGAGCGCGTGAAGAACACGAGTACCGCCAAAACAGGAGATTGGGAACTGAGCAAACAACTATTGCCACTGTGCTGCTCCCAGTTTCCTGCAGAGACGACCGGCACGGCAAATCCTGCTTTTAAGCCGCACTCGACAGCCAGTTCCAGCCTCAGGAGAGGGTCTTCAATTTCCCCCAGATTGGCAAACCACTGCGACTGTCGGGTTGACCAAACTTGTCCGGGAATTTCTTCACTCGCAAGCAAGGTGAGAGCTTCGGCATATTCTCGAAAACGCTCAATCTTAGCCACTACAGTGGGCTCAATTCCCAGGCGCTGGCAGTACCAGCTCGGGCTGCATATTAGGGCTGACCCATCGCTGGTGGGAACCCAGGCTTCGCCATAAATCCAACCGGCTGTTTCGCACACTTGCTGCAAAGCCACCTCTAGAGCGGTATCGAAATCGGGAGCCGCACTAATGGCTTGACCGATCGTCAGCAGCAGCTGGACTTCTTCTTCGGCTTGTTTGCGATCTGTTATATCAGTAATCAAACCTTCCAGGTACAGCAATTCCCCATTCTGTTCAAAAATTCCCTGACCTTGCTCCCACACCCACTTCAAATGTCCTGTCGCTGTAGCAATTCGGTAAGTGCTCTGAAATGGACGCCGGGTTTCCAGAGCGGATCGCACCTGATTCCAGACGGTTTCTCTGTCTTCTGGGTGAATCAGTTGATTGTATGTGACGGTTTTTTGCGCAGTAAATGCCTCGACGGGATACCCCGTCAGTTCATAGCAGCCTTCGCTGATAAACAGCATCGTCCAGTCTGGATCGTTCAGACAGCGGTAAGCAATACCCGGTATGTGGCTCATCAGCGTCAAAAGGGTGCGCTGGCTCTCGGCTAGGGCTAATTCCGCCTGTTTGCGATCTCGCGCTTCAATCGCCAAAGACACTAAATCCGCTAGCGAACGCGCAAAGTTCACGTCTTCCGGCGTCCACTGACGAGCCGGCCCAACGTGTTCCAAGCATAGAACCCCCGCCGTCCCTCCTTTTATTATAATCGGAATATCCAGCATAGAGTTGATGCCTAACGTCGTCAAATAGGGCTGGGAAAATTCTCTCGTTCTCGGATCGGTGTGGGCGTCATCCGCAGGAATCGGTTCCTCCTGATTCAGCGCTAGAAAATAGGCGGGAAAATCTGCAGCTGCCAGTTCAACGCCTTCACTGTGCAGGTTGCGACTCTTTTCAAATAGGTCGAGGCACTGAATTTTTGTCTTGGCGTTATCGTACAGCCACACGCTAGCGCGTTCCACCTCAATATTCTGAACCCCAGCCTCAGTAATTTCTTTTAAAGCAGCTTTTAAATCTCCCTGATGCAGGGCAGGACTTTTGGCCAATTGCGTCAAAACCCGGTTGTGGTTGCGCAACTTGACAGCGCGAGCCCGCTCCGCTTCTTCCGCTCGCTGGCGTGCTCTGATTTCCTGTTCCAGCTGTGCTGTTCGCTCCCGCAGTGATAACCGCTGGCGCGAGATCGTCAGTTGATTTTCCACGCGGGCGATCACTTCTTCAGCCTGAAAGGGTTTGGTGATATAATCTGCGCCCCCGGCAGCAAAGGCTTTCACCTTATCCCACGCCTCATCCAGAGCGCTGATAAAAATCACCGGCACCTCACGAGTTTCTTCCGAAGCCTTCAGTTGCCTGCAAACTTCATACCCGTCCATATCGGGCATGTTAATATCCAGCAAAATCAGATCGGGCAGCAATCTCTGCGCTGCCTTTAATGCCATCTGACCTGAGATAGCCTTGCTAACTTTGTAGCCGCGAGCAGTCAGGATTGACGATAAAAGGCGAAGGTTGTCCGCGATGTCGTCAACGGCTAAAATATTTTCTTCTCCGGTCTGAGTCAGTTCGCTAGACATTTTTTGTTCAGTCAAATATTGCCTCGATAGGTCGAGCCTTAAGTCAAGCAAATATGCCCGGATAGATGTCACTTCTACTCGCAACTCGGGACGGTTTCCGGAGCGGGAGCGAATGCGGGAGCGCACTTGCTGTAACCGTCCAACTCGCTTGAGAGCCTGACCATGCCGGTAACTTATCACCCTTGAGGATTGGGCGCAATGTCTGGCCCACAGTCCCGATCGGGGAGGCAGTTGGGGGACTTAACCCACATCCCACCCCCCACTGATCGGCTGTTCCTTCTCTCCCCTCAACGGGCTGAAAAATGCCGTGCTTTCCAGCTAAATACCGCCCGGGTTGGGATTCAGGGCGGGCAATTCGCTCCAGCGGGACTTTTTCACCGGCTTGTGCCGGATCAGAGCCGCCCGAATTGTGGCCCTTTTCCATCTGCTTTGAGGGCTTTGGGGAGGTGTTAGATAACGGCGCTTGCCGGCGCTGCTGTGGGATCATTACCTTGGTTTCGCTTGGGGGACAAGTGTCCTCTCGTGTGTCGAGTGCCGTCAGGAATATGTTATCGCTACCGATTGCCGGTCAGCCCGCTTAAGCGGTTATGCTCCCTCAATCAACACCTTGAAAACGCTTTCCTGTTCATATCCCCTATCTTACTTGACAGCCGCACCGGCATTCGTTTCCTGTCCCCAATCGTGCGCCGGTGCTTTTGGGCTGTCCAGGCCAGCTCGGTGAGGGCCAGCTCCTGTTGGCCCACCGGCAAGCCGGCCTTCACGCTTGGTTTGGCCAGAAACCGGGTTTCTCTAAGAAACTCTTATGCAGTTCCCGGCAGCCCAATCAATCGAGCCAGTGAATCTTCTCAGGTATACAATATAGGGATGGCAACCGTGCGAGATCCTAGTTTTACAGCAGATCCGTATGAGATAATGGGGGTGTTTAGAGGCACTAGGTGGAACATTTTTCGCAGAGATGTAAATGCAGGAAAACTCCTATGAACAAATTTCAACACATATCGATTCAGGGATCCCGGCGCTTGCGGTCAGTTCAGCTATAAATGCGAGATTTAACCGTTATTATTGGCGCGAACGGCGTGGTAAAAACTTCCTTTTTGGACATATTATCGCTACGGATCAGCGAACGGTCAGGGACTTAAAAATATCGGCGGCAGTATGAGTGATATACTGACCCGAAATAAGGCAGATAGTCTGACAATTTACTTGTCAATGAGTGTGCCGAATTTCCATCCACTCGAATACTATCTAAAACTGGTTTCCACCAGATGGGCATCCTATGAAATTAGCCTGGAAACCCTAAGCCAGCAGTCGAATGCTAAGGATGGTGAACCTGTTAAGTACAGCGCCAAGTTTGGATGTCAAATATTACAGTCCTGACAGAAAAAAACTACTGCCTCCTAACTGGCAACACAACCCTTTTGAAACATCGCTATCACAAGTCCCAAAAATGTACGAGGAATCGGAAACTCTGCGGAGGTGTTTGGCATCCTGCACCTTTTACGGGGCACTGGATGTTGCGCCCCAAAGTCCAGTGCGCCTTCCTCAAGATATGCGTCCGGCAAAATTGCCTGGTGCGAATGGAGAAGATTTAATCTCATGCCTTTACGATTTGCGGGAAACAGACCCAGAGCGGTTTGAAATGGTGGAAGATACTCTAGCTAATGCTTTTCCTGATTTTGAACGATTGAACTTTCCGCCGGTGGCAGCAGGAAAGCTATCTATGACCTGGAAGGATAAAAATTTCTCCAAGCCCATCTATGTGCATGAACTGTCAGAAGGCACACTGCGGTTTCTCTGGTTAGTGACACTCCTGCAAAGTCAGGATTTAACGGCTATCACGCTTATTGATGAGCCGGAAGTCAGCTTGCATCCTGATTTGTTGCGACTGCTGACCCATTTAATGCGAGAAGCTTCCAAGCGCACTCAACTGATTGTGGCCACCCATTCAGATCGGTTGATTCGATTTCTACAACCTAAAGAGGTGTTAGTCTGCGATATGGAAGATGGGGAGACAACCATGACCTGGGCGGACTCTCTAGATTTAGAAAAATGGCTAGTGGACTATAGCTTAGACCAGATTTGGGCAATGAACCTGATGGGGGGGCGTCCATGAAGATTGCCATTCTGGTTGAAGGAGAAACTGAAATGGCCTTTAAGACTAAGCTGCAAGAGTTCCTCAAGTCGCGCTTAGAACAGCGGATGCCCAGAATTAGGTTTATCCCGCAAGGCGGTCGCCTTCCCAAAGAAGAAAAGCTCAGACGTGTTGTCGAAAATCTGCTTACTGGCAAAGATGCTTATGATGCTGTGATTGCGCTGACAGACGTTTACACCGGCACGAATGACTTCACAGATGCAGCGGATGCTAAGGCTAAAATGGCGGCTTGGGTGGGCAATAACCCCAAATTTTATCCCCACGCGGCGCAGTATGACTTTGAAGCTTGGCTGTTACCTTTTTGGCCAACTCTTCAAAAATTAGCTGGACATAATAAGTCAGCGCCAAGAGGGGCACCTGAACAAGTCAACCATACTAATCCACCCTCTAAGCGCATTAAAGACATTTTTGAATCGGGCGGACTTCAGAGCTATGATAAACCCAGCCACGACCCAAGGATATTGCGGAAGAACGATCTGATGGTAGCTGTGAATTTATGCCCATAATTAAAGGCATTTGTGAATACGATACTGTCTCTTTGTGAAGCTGAGGTGATTCCTTAAAAACCTTTAACCATAAACCGGCATTCAATCAGCGGGAGAATGAGTGGGAGAGAAACAGATTCACCCACTCCATGTAGCCGCCGGCAGCCCAATCAATCAAGCCGGTTAATCTAAATATAGAAATTAGTCCAGTTCTTTCGGATGTGCCTTCGAGATACAGAAGTGCTAATCTGTCAACTCGTTACAATCAGAAAACTTTCCCCCTCCGTCCACAGGGCTGACCTGTGGACGGACGGCGCTGACCGGCACACCGCTCATTGGCTAACAGCCAGTGGCTAAATCCCGGACAAGCGCGAATTACGAATAAGCAATTAGCGACAAAGGGCGGAAAAGTGCAAATGGACAAAAAACAAACCGGTTGCTGGAACCCCCGGCTTCGGGATAATGGGTGAGAGTGTGGCTGTGAGAAAATTGATGTTGTCAAACGTGCCAAGGGAATTTTCTGTACTGGGACTGCCGGTGCACTTATCAGATGACTGTTCGGGGTGGTTGCTAGAGCGCCTGCAGCAAGGGCTCGGAGCTCATGTGGTGACACTCAATGCGGAAATGACGGTGCAGGCATCAGAGAATCCGGCTTTGGGGAGCGCCATCCGTCAGGCTGAGCTGGTTGTCCCAGATGGTGCCGGTGTGGTGCTCTACTTGCAGCTGCTTGGGCAAAAGGTGCGGCGCTGTCCGGGAATTGAGCTCTGCGAGAGCCTGCTGCACAAAGTTGGCCAACTGGGAGAGGCGTGCCCCATATTTTTTTATGGGGGAGCACCGGGTGTGGCAGAAAAGGCGGCGCAGCTGTGGGCGCAGCAAGTTCCGGGGTTGAAGATAGTGGGGGCGCAGCACGGTTTCCTGCAACCGGCTCAACAGCAAGAATTTTGCCAAACTTTGAAACAGCTGCAGCCGCGCGTGATTTTGGTGGGGCTGGGCGTGCCTCGCCAAGAGTTTTGGATTGTCCAGCACCGGCACCTCTGCCCGCAAGCAATTTGGATCGGTGTCGGCGGCAGTTTTGATATTTGGGCCGGTGTTAAAACCCGCGCCCCAGGGTGGCTGCGCAACAACAATCTGGAGTGGCTGTACCGGCTCTATCAAGAACCCTGGCGCTGGCGGCGCATGCTCGCTCTGCCGGTGTTTGCTTGGCGAGCTTTTTTGGCTCTCAGTTTTCACCGCAAGGCTGTTAGTTAGTTGCTTGGGATTTGGGCTTTTGGGGGGTGAACCGCTCCTGAGCCATAGACGCGAAGCGCGTCTTCCCGCAGGGTAGAGCGCCAAGGTTTTTTCTCGTTCCTCTGGGAACGAGAAAAATTTTTGCGTCTGCCCTTGACAAATAAAATAATTTGCTGTATAATTAAGCGCTTCTCAGTAGGATGAACTATGGCCCAGAAACCCGGTTTCTTAAAGAAACCGGGTTTCTCCGTACCTCACTAATATCAGAAAGGCTATATTTATCCCCCACTGCCTTATCCCTCGTTCCCTGACCGCAGCCACCGGCACGCCTGTCGGTGCGGTAAGAGGGAATTGGGCGTGCAGCCCAACTACAAACAGGCTTGCTGCTGCTGAATGCGTTCCGGGGTGCCGGTGGGAATCGAGGCAATCAGCTGGCGCGTGTAAGCCTGTTGCGGTTCGCGATAGATTTTCTCAGAGGGGCCGATTTCTTCAATTTTGCCCTTGTTCATCACCATGATCCGGTCGCTCATAAACTTGACCACGCTCAAGTCGTGGGAGATAAAAATGTAAGTCAGCCCAAACTCGTCCTGCAATTCTTTAAGCAGATTCAGCACTTGCGCCTGCACGGAGACATCAAGCGCCGAAACCGACTCATCGCAGATAATAAACTTGGGATTGAGGGCCAGGGCGCGAGCGACGCACACCCGCTGGCGCTGACCGCCAGAAAATTCGTGGGGGTAGCGGTTCATCCAGTCGGGATTGAGGCCCACCCGCTCTAGCAAGTGTGCGGTGCGTTCGCGGCGCTGCTTGGCGCTCTCACCGGCACCGTGAATCACCAGGGGTTCCATCACCGCTTCCCCAATTTTCATGCGCGGGTTGAGAGAGCTGAAGGGATCTTGAAAAATAATCTGCATGTCCCGGCGCAACCGGCGCATCGGTTTGCCGGTCAGGTGGGTGATGTCTTGGCCTTCAAAAACCAGCTGTCCGCTCATCGGTTCGATCAGCCGCATCAGCGTGCGGGCCAAAGTGGTTTTGCCGCAGCCGGACTCGCCCACCAGCCCCAGGGTTTCCCCCGGAAAAACCTCAAACGAGACGCCATTGACAGCCATCGCGTAGCGCTTCGTTTCGCCAAACATCCCCCGCACCGGGAAACCAACCTGGAGATCGCGGACGCTGACGAGAGGGGATTGCTGTTGCAGTTTGGCCAGCCTTTCGTCCATCTCCGCCTCAGTCACTTCTATAATCTGCCGGTCTGTCAGACCTGTTTGTAGTTGGGCTTTAGCCCATCTTGACTCTGCTGTTGACGCTGTTTGGGCGGCTTCCCCTTCTGCTGGAAGGATGCTGTCGCCTGCCTCAGCACTGGCGCTGGGGTCTTCGACAGAAGTTGCAGACAGGGGCAATTCCGTCTCGACATTTGGCGCAACCGCAGTCTTCTCCCGAATTTCCACAGCGCCGGTGCCGGTGGTGACAACCTCCATAAAGTCAGAAACTGTGGGCAAATAGCGCAGCCGGCGTTTAGGCTGAGGCCGGCAGGCGAGCAACCCTTTGGTGTAGGGGTGCTGGGGGTTGGAGAAAATCTGCCAAACCGAGCCGGTTTCGACAATTTTCCCCTGGTACATCACCGCCACCCAGTCAGCAATTTCGGCAATCACGCCCAAGTCGTGGGTGATAAATATCATGGCCATCTGCCGGCGGTCGCGCAACTCCCGCAGCAAGTCGAGGATGGTGGCTTGCACGGTGACGTCCAGGGCGGTAGTGGGCTCGTCGGCAATCAGCAGCGCCGGATTGCAGGAAATCGCCATTGCGATCGTCACCCGCTGGATCTGTCCGCCGGAGAGTTCGTGGGGGTAGCGGTTGAGCAGGGCTTGCTTTTGCTGGTTGATGTGCCGCGCAATTTCCCGCTCGTCAAGGTCGATGGCCCAGTTATCGTCTGGGGAGGAGATGCCGGTAGAGCGCCTCTGGGTTTCGATGTGGCGCTGGCGCAGTTCCTCATCGCTGGGAAGGAGTTTGACTTCTTGCAGCAGGGCGAGAGCTTGCCGGCGAGCTTGTGCCGGCGTTACACTTTGGTGCAGCCGAATCGCTTCTGTCAGCTGAAAGCCAATGGTGTACACCGGGTTGAGCGCACTCATCGGCTCTTGAAAAATCATCGCTATCTGGCTGCCCCGGTAGTCCTGCATTTGCTGGGCTTTCAGCTGCAGCAGGTTCACCGGCTCCAGCATCAGGCCATCTTTAGATACGCCCCGAAACCAAATTTCCCCACCGGCAATCTTGCCCGGGGGGCTGGGCACTAGACTCATGGCAGCCAGGGAGGTGACGGATTTTCCCGAACCTGATTCCCCGACAATGCCCAGGGTTTGCCCTCGCTTCACCTCAAAAGAGATGCCGTCAACGGCTTTAATCAGTTTCTCGTCGGTTTGGAAGTGGACTTGCAGGGAACGGACATTGAGAACAGTTTCGGTCATGGACGTATTTACGCGGTTTTTACGTTTGGAGGAATACAGCTGGGGGCTGGAAATCTGCTATTTTTTTATTGAGGGTGCGCAGTTTGTTTTTATTAATCCCTCCCAGAGATTAATATATTAAATGCCCGCCAGATCAGAGGCGCTTTTCCGCCGCCGGCTGCAGCGCGGTGACAGCAAACGCGCCTGTGGGGAGGGAACAGCTTAACAACAGCAACCCTGGCCCGCACCGGTCGGGCACGCCGCCAGTCCCCACAGGGTTTAAATAAGATTTATCTGTCAGGAAGCCGGCAGACACAGATATCAAGGGAAGCTAGCTTTGTTAATTTTTAGCACATCTTGAGTTGCATTTCGTCTCTCTTTTGAGTGACTTTATGAGTGTAGCTTGACAGAAGACTTGGCAGCCCTGGCGTCAGGGCGGTCAAAAGTTACTGGCGACAGATAGCGGACAGCGGACAGCGGACAGCGGACAGCGGACAGCGGAAAATATAAACTCTAAAATTTCACATACAACCGGTTTAAAATATCCTCAGCAAACCGTGCGTTTATTTAGGCCACTCAAATCAAAAACAGAACAGGGTAAGCGCGGGATTCAGAAAGCTACAGCACGCCCCTGCTGCGGTAAATGACTGGCAGTAACAAGCGAGGAATTTCTGCAGCAGAAATGCCGGATATCGAGAGTGGCTCGCTCTTGAGGCAGGATGTGGCGCTCAGTGCCGGCGCTCGGCGCGCACAAGCCGGAAAAGGGCGTGGGGCGGGGCGTGGGGCGTCGCCCCAAGTGCGTGGGAGCGCTCTCACCCAACTGCCCTCGGATATTTTGCCGGCTATTGGCAGATATTTCTTAGTTACAGAAGAAAGCATATATAGCGGTTCTCAGTTGTATGAAGTAGCCCTTTGAACTCCGGAAGGGGGCGGTTCCCGTGTGCCGCCCGCCCCTACGCTACCGGGGTTATCAGTACCACAATAAGATCAGAACCGCTATATATATAGCGTTTTTCGTCTGAGTGAGGTACTGAGAAACCCGGTTTCTTAAAGAAACCGGGTTTCTTATGTGTAATATGACTGAATTTGAGCGGGTGGCGCTCGCAGATCGAAAGGGTGGGGGCATGGGGGCGGGAGTTGGGCATAGGGCACGGGTCTGAGAAAGAAGATTAACAGCAGTACCCAGTGGGAAGGGGCGCTGCGGCGCTGCGGTGCTGCTAGAGCGACAGCGGCTGCAACAGGGAACGGGCGGGAAGAAGAGGGCTTTCTTGCTAGACTTCTCTGTGAACACTCACCGGCTTGTCAGCGTCAAGTCTTGCTAGCCATGTCAAATGCTCTCGAACTTGCTAAGCAGGGAGATCCAAATGCGATTGCCGCCCTGCTCAACCGTTCTCTTCAACCCAGGGGCATTACTGCCACAGCCGAACAGGAAGACGGTTATTTGCACATCGTTCTCCACTCGGCGCAAGTGCCTAATCAAGAAGCCGTCGTTAACTTCATCCATCAGGGGATGGTGAAATTGGAAAGTGTTGCGATTCACACGGTGAGGGTCGAAGGATATCAGACAGGCAAAGACACTCCCGCTTGGAGTGACGAATTTCCCTTAGAGACAGGGACTCTATTCCACGAAGATCGGGTGCCGCCTCCTGAGGAGTCTGAGGATGAGGAGGAATATGCCGAGCCACCCGATATTGAAGATGAGGAGGATTTAGATCAATCCAGTGAAAGCGATGAGGATTTCTCGGAGGATGCCCCTGAAGAGGAGGAAAAGCGCCAGCCCAACAAACGCATATTGCTGCTGGCGCTGCTGGCGCTGCTGGCAATAGCCGCTGTCGCTGCAGTCGCCTTTTTCAAATTCTTCATCCCTGGCGAGCAGTCGGGTGAGGGCGCTCCAGAGCCAGTGGCATCTCAGGCTGCCCCTGCAAAACCCGCCCCACCGGCAGCAGGTAGCCCCAAGCCAGGGGCCCCCAAGCCAGGGGCCCCTGGCTTGGGGCTACCTGCTGCCGGTGGGG
>Ga0185317_100120_pt1 | contig 28732 bp, 20 predicted proteins | sample DevilsHole_FD_128020 | JGI IMG/M metagenome (GOLD analysis project Ga0185317, IMG submission 128020) | Groundwater microbial communities from Devils Hole, Nevada to study Microbial Dark Matter (Phase II) - Devils Hole (SPADES assembly)... | ecosystem: Environmental > Aquatic > Deep subsurface >...
GGGTTGCACCGGCAGCCCAAACCGTGCCGGTGCAACCCCCTGCGGACACAACTGAGCGTCAGGTGACAGTGCTGGAACAGCGAGTCGCTTCCTTGCAGCGCCAAGAAGAGGAATTGAAAGAACAGATAGCCCAACTGCAAGCCTCTCGCGCCCAGTTGCTGCAACTTCAGGCAGAAACCCAAGCCGCACTGGGGCGTATGGTGCAAGAAGGGTTGAGCGAACTGGAGCAGCGCAAGCAGGCGCTACAGATATCCGTAGAGCAACTCGAACGGCGTCAGGAACGCATCCGCCAAGAAATGCGAACCACATTCGCCGGTGTATCCCAAGACTTAGCCATTCGCGTTCAAGGCTTTAAAGACTACCTAGTCGGAAGCTTGCAAGATTTGGTCAGCGCCACCGAGCAGCTAGAACTAGCCCCGCCGGTGCAGCCACCGCAAAAGCAAACAGCTGCGACAGCCAAAGAACCCAAAGCCGAGCAAAAGCCCACCGCACCCAGATTTGCCGAACAGAGCTTCCAAGAGCAAACCAAACAAATTCGCCGGCTCCTCGACCAATACCGCAACATGCCCGACTACTACGGTCCCCCCTGGCAGTTGCGCCGCACCTTCGAGCCCATTCACGCCGAACGAGTTTCCAACTGGTTTTTCACCCAAGGCGGGAGGGGAGCCTTGCGCACAATGGGCAGCCGGTTGCAAAATATCCTCATCTCCTCCGCAGCCATCTCCGTACTGCGCAGCATCTATGGCAATCGCCTGCGCACCCTCGTCCTCGCCGCCACCCCAGAACGTCTCGGAGAGTGGCGGCGCGGCTTGCAAGACTGCCTCGGCATTACCCGCAGCGATTTTGGCCCAGAGCGGGGAGTTGTCCTATTTGAAGCCGCCGAACCCCTAGTGCAAAAAGCCGACCGGCTGCTCAAAGACGGTTTAATGCCCCTGATTGTCATTGATGAAACCGAAGACCAAATCAATCTCTCCCTGCTGCAATTTCCCCTGTGGCTCGCTTTCGCACCCGATCCCCAGACTGTGACAACTTTTCGGGATATCTAGCAACGAGCCACCATTCCCAGGTTTGTAGTTGGGCTGCACGCCCAAAAACTAACCCCGCTCCGAGCGCGACTGACTTAAAAAAGGTTTGTAGTTGGGCTGCACGCCCAAAAACTAACCCCGCTCCGAGCGCGACTGACTAAAAAAGGTTTGTAGTTGGGCTGCACGCCCAAAAACTAACCCCGCTCCGAGCGCGACTGACTTCGCGATCTCGTTCCCAGGCTCCGCCTGGGAATGCCGAGCTGGAGGCTCTGCCTCCTTTATATAGCGTCACTCATATTAGTGAGGTAGCGCTCGACCCGGTTTCTTAAAGAAACCGGGTTTCTAAAGAAACCGGGTTTCTGGACGCTAGCTCAGATAAGTGAGAGACGCTATATTGCGCTCACAAACAACAGAATAATCACTTTTTCCCAATCCCCAAATCCCCAAATCCCGGCACCCATTCCCAATCCCCAAATCCCCAAATCCCAGCACCCATTCCCAACACCCAACTACAAAAACAATGGCTCTCTGGTTAAGTTTAAATATAGCAATCTTACTAGCAGCTTATCTGCTCGGTTCCCTTCCCACCGGCTACACAGCCGCAAAACTGCTCAAAGGCATTGACATTCGGGAGGTGGGATCTGGCTCCACCGGCGCGACGAACGTGCTGCGAACCCTCGGAAAAGGACCGGCGCTGGCGGTATTGCTAATTGACATTTTGAAAGGCGTCGCGGCAATTGCCCTGGTTCGCTGGGTTTACACTCAGGAATTAACCTCTACTTTAGTAGCGCCGCCCATACTTGTCAATTGGCTGCCTTGGATGGTAACGGGTGCCGGTTTAGCAGCCTTACTCGGTCACAGTAAATCCATCTGGCTAGGCTTCACCGGCGGCAAATCTGTAGCGACGAGTTTGGGTATTTTGCTAGCATTATACTGGCCGGTTGGTTTGGCAACTTTCGGCGTTTTTGCCCTAGCTATAGCCATTTCGCGGATTGTGTCCCTCAGTTCAATTGCGGGAGCGATAGCCTGTCCGGTATTAATGATAGTTGCCGGTCAGCCTTTGGCTTACTGCTTGTTTGCAGTTGCCGGCGGTTTGTACGTCATTGTGCGCCACCGCAGCAATATTGAGCGATTGCTTGCTGGTGCGGAACCCAGAATTGGGGCAAAGCTGCAGCAGCAGGAGGCAGAAACAAGCGCATCGCAGTAAATAGTGAGTTATAGCAGTATTCACGCTCGGTGAGGACATTAATGGCGGCGCATGGGGCTGATGCGCATGCATACCATTAATGTCCGTTCCCTAAGTGACTGTTGCTATAACCCCCACGCCAAGACAATTCCAAATAAGTCGCCACTTGAAATATCAGCCTTTTAATATAAAAAGGCACCGGCGCAAAGCTCTCCCATTTAACTATCTCCTTCTGGTGGGCGGTGAGCCGGCGATCGAGAATTACTTCGTAAAGTGAAACCAGAATCTGCGAACATCGCTCAAAAGCCGAAATCAAGCGCTCCACCGGCTCGTATCTAGCCCACGGTTCCAGATAGGCATTGCGCAGGCGCGTCCGCGCATCCGGCACATCCGTCAGCTCCATTTCAATCTCGTACAAAAACCGAACTATGTCAAAAAATGGATGTGAAATGCAGCTGTCAGACCAGTCAAAATAGATATAATTATCCTCACTAATACAGATATTTCGAGGCGATAAATCCCCATGCACTAAAGTGTGTGGTACACCCAGCTGCGCTAATTCCTCCCACAGGGCTGCCAGTTTCGGCGCAAAGGCGAGAAGTTGCAGAATTTCCGGATGGTGCAAAGCGTCTTGAAACAGCAGGTGGATTTGGGATGCCAGCCGGTCGAGCCTCAGATCCAGCCAACCTTCAGCTATTAAGCTATCCAGGTGCTGAACGGAGTCAATTTGGATTTGGGCGAACCGGCGCAGTGCAGCTTCCCACAGCTCAATATCAGGAACCTGTTGCAGGATTTTGCCGCCCACATCCCGCATCAAAATCCAGCACTTTTCCAAGTCAGCTGCCAAAACTTCGGGAAGGTGGGTGGAGTAATATTTAGCTAGGGTTTGAGTGAGTTGCGGCTCTCGGGCAAACAGTGCCGGTGTTGCCTTGAAATAAACGTTTCCCGCCGTTGTTCTCACACGCAAGACACAAGCAAGCTTCCAAGCTTTTAATTGCTCAATTGGAGAGATAGCGCCCAACCTTTGGCGATTGAGTTGCTCGTGAATCCAGTCACAAGCCCGATCGAACCAGCCAGGAATTGTCCAAGGAACGTCACCCTCTCGGAGCGCAACCCCTTCCGCCTCGTCAAACCAAGCTTTGAGCACATCAAGGTGTTCGGGAACCGCCAGTTTGAGCTGATTCAGTTCGTACCTGCTAACCCAGCGCCCCCATGCCGGTGGATTCCAGCTAGAGCTGTGGTTTTCCAGCGCATACACCCGTTGCAGATATTTCTGGCGATTCAAGCGATGGTATACGCAGCGCAGCACCGTTACTTTTATGCCCAACTGAGCTTGCATTGCCCGGTTAATATGCCCGACAGCGCCAAAGTGTTGCTCCACCGGCACGAAATGCGGTAAAATCCAGCCATCATCACCCGACAGCAGCAGCACCAGCGGCTCACTACTGTGGGGAATAATCGTGTAATAGTGAAATTTAATCTCCGGGACGTGACACACCGGCTTTTGATTCATCCTTGAATTACTATTGTATTTTGCCGGCGGATTTTGGCGTCCTTAAAGGACGTAAGATTCATTTTCTCCGATACATTTTTGCGTGCCAACCTTTAACAGTTGCAAACAAATACTGTAGGGGCGGGTTTATCCAAAATGTCTGCGGGGAAGTTCAGATGCTGGTAAACCCGCCCCTACTTTAGCTCTCAACCAAGGCGTATCAACCAATGCCCACAGTCAAATCCTGCGAGCACAACAGCCAAGTTCAGGATCTTGCCCACCTTCTTTTAAGAAGAAGTCAATTGAACTAGCTTGAAGGCCACTCATCCTTTAGAGTTTCAGGCTTTGTGGCAGTTTCGGGACAGCCACCCGCCAAAGGTTCTCAGGTCTAGGTCACTGTCTTGAGGTTTAGGGCACAGCCACCCGCCAAAGGTTCTCAGGTTCGGGTGGCTGTCTTGAGTAAAGTATAGCATAGATTGGAAGATATTAGCAAATCACCTGCTGTTGCCAGCCCCCCTTTTTGTGTGTGGGACATCTGGGACAGATGTCCTGCGCCTTCGAGACAGGGGGTTGGGGGGTGAGGTTCTGGAAACTGCGCTCCTTTTTTTCAGAGATCGCCGGCTAACTCCCCAATTCCTTGGAACGCTGACTAGCCGCTCGCACCGCCTCAATCAGCGCCGAGCGCAAACCGGCACGCTCCAGCTGAGCAATACCGGCAATCGTCGTTCCCCCCGGACTCGTCACCTTGTCTTTGAGATCCGCAGGGTGCATTCCGGAGTCGCGCAGCAACTGAGCTGTACCCAGGACAGTTTGCACGGCGAGTTTAGCGGCGATCGCTCTCGGCAGACCAGCACAAACGCCGCCATCTGTCAAGGCTTCGATGACAATGGCCACATAACCTGGGCCAGAGCCAGACAGGCCGGTAACTGCATCGATGAGAGATTCCGGGACTTCCACCACCTCACCCACAGACTGAAGAATGCGCTGCGCCCGCTCCAGGTGGGCGGGGGTGACGCCGGTGCCCGGTGCGATGGCGGTGATGCCGGCACCGACAGTCGCCGGCGTATTGGGCATAGCCCGAATCACTGGCCATCCTGGAAAAGCGGGTTGCAGCTTGCTGAGGGGGGTGCCGGCTAAAATCGAAACCAGCACTGGGGGTTCGATGCCGGTCAGACCGGCAACCGTACCCGAGATATCAGCCGCCACAGCCTCAAACACTTGCGGTTTAATGGCCAAGAGCAGCACTTCGGTAGCGCAGGCGGCGACGCGATTGTCTGCGGTGACAGCAACCCCGTACTGCTGCGCCAGAACGCTGCGGCGGTGAGGTTGGGGCTCGCTCACCAGCACTTCCTCGTGCCGGTAAATTTGTTGAGCGAGGAGGCGGGAGAGCAGAGCTTCTGCCATCACCCCGCCCCCAATAATGCCAAGCTTTACAGTCATTTGTTTTTTTTCTCAGTTGCCAGCAGTCAGCTGTCAGCGATTAAGAGCTGATTTATAAAGTAATTGTTAACCCTGAATGGGGGCCAGAAACCGGTTCCTGTGCTGTAGGGGCGGGTTCACCCAAAATGTCTCTGGGTGTTCCCGGATGTTAGTAAACCCGCCCCTACTTCCGGCAACCCCTGTACAAGAAACCCGGTTTCAAGTGGCTTCACCATTTCTTTATACATCAGCTCTAAGTTCTTGCTGCTAACTGCTGAACGCTGACCCCCAGTTTACTGAGCCATGCGCGTTTGTTCTGGCGACCAGTTTGCCCCCGGAGCGGCTCCTGGTGGGCGAGAAGTGCGCAAGTGGGGCTGGAGGACATCGTGAACCACCCCAGATTGAGTGCTCACCTGAACACAGCTAGGCGTGAACAGGAAAATACTTTCGCCGATCCGCTCTTGGTGGCCATCGAGGGCGTAGGTGCCGCCGGCGATAAAGTCCACAGCCCGCTGGGCCTGATCCGGGTCCATGAGCGTCAAATTGAGAACCACAGACTTGCGCTGGCGCAGTGCTTGAATAGCCTGAGGCATTTCCTCAAAAGAGCGGGGCTCCATCACCACCACTTCAGAAATACCATTAGCCGCTCCCGGCATACCGATTACATTACTCATACTTGAACCCATTCCCGATCCCGACGCAATCATACCGCTGGCAGAGCCTGCCAGTCCTTGAGTCCGCAACCGATTGCGATTGGAGCGATCTTCTGCGGGTGGAGGGGGGGTATTTTGCTCGGGGTAGGCATTTTGATACCTGTCCGCTTCCATCTCGTCGTAATCGTAATCGTAATCCACCGGCTGATTTAGCCCTACAAAATCTCTGAGCTTGGAAAAAATCGTGTTCACGGTAAACGCTCCAATACAACTAGGGTTAAGTCTGGCAGACAGCTTTCAGCTGAACAGCACCCAGTTTAAGCTTTTGAATCCGATGTTATTGATAAGCGAGCCACATTTTTATATATCCTTTATAGGAATTTGTGGGCGCAGGTCGCGCTTTTGAGGGTGACAGTGGCACCTTGAAAGCTGTTTCCGGGCCAGTCTGAGTGACGCTCACTCCGAGTGCTGTTTACTTTTGTTACGCTGCAAGCTTCCCAGTTCAACTTGCCTATTCTATACCGAAAAGGGCTAGGTTGGTTTCAAGCGGGAGCGGATGTCTGCCGCTCCCCAAACAGAACTGTCCCCAGCCGCACTGCAGTTGCCCCGGCTTTGACTGCCAGATGGTAATCTGCGGACATTCCCATTGACAGCTCTTGCATGCGGATATTTGGCCAATTTTGCTCCCTGATTTTCACGGCCAGTTCCCGTGCCCGCTCAAACACGGCTAGGGTTTCAGACTCGTCGATTCCCAAGGGGGGAATTGTCATCAAACCTTGAATGTGCAGGTGCCGGCACTGATTGAGGGCGCACAGATCGGCGAGCAAGTCCGGGACAGTCCAGCCGTGTTTGTTGGGATCTCGGAGTATTTTGACCTGCAGGCAAACTTTTGGCTTTTGCTGCAGCGGCTCAGCCAGTCGATCTAAGCGCTGAGCTAATTTTAAGCTATCCACCGAGTGAATCCACTCAAACAGCTGCAAAGCTTTTTGGGCTTTGTTCGCCTGGAGATGGCCAATGAAGTGCCAGGTGATATCCGGCAAATCTTGCAGCTGGATTTGTTTGGGCTCGGCTTCTTGGACTCTGCTTTCGGCAAAATCCCGGATTCCCGCTGTGTGGGCTTCTCGGATGGCGTCGGTGGGCACCTGCTTGGTGACGGCAATCAGCCGCACACCCGCCGGCAGCCCGGTGCGAATCTCGGCAATCCGTTCGGCAATCGATAGGCTCATATTAACAAGCCCCTATTGAAATGTGCGGTGGTGAATGGCTTGCAGCTGCTCGTACTCCTGAGATTGGCCGGTGCGGCGGAGCGAGCGCAAGCGGTTTTCCACCATCAGACGAGCGTCGGTGCGGCTAATTGGCTCAAATTTTAGGCCCGCAGGTCCTGTGGTCACCAGAAAAAACAAGCGCTGGGCGTAGAGTGTCGTGAACAATTCCTGGTGTTCCCCAAGCAAACATACCCGGTAAAGCAGGCCAAAAGTGGGATGATTCAGGTAAGTTTCGTTGTCCATGCAGTGTCCGATTCGCCTCTAGGATAGCTCCAGCTTAGATATTAAGAGACTTTGGCTCTGGGTGGATTGGCACTGGGCGGGATCGCTCCACTCGAACCCGGCAACAGGGGTTTGAGAGGGGAGCGAACGCATTTAAATTACTTATTTACTAATTAATAGCGATCGCTATTATGCGATATTTTTGCTTGCCATCATAGATTTAGTGAGAAATAAATGTTTAAAAGACATTCAATATAAAAGCAAATTATCTGCACGGTTACTGGCGCTGTAGCCCCGGCGCTTGCCGGTGCGCTCCCCCCGGAAACGCACCCTTTGACTGCGGAAGGCTGCCGGCGCGGCACAAACAGGCTCCCCGGCGCACGGAGCGAGCAAAAGCTACCTCTCTCGGAAAATTAAATGAAAGGACGCATCTGGGCAACCCTGAGGGCAGCCAGTTGAGCCTCAGCTTTCTGCAAAGACTCATACCATTCTTTCTCAGGGTCGCTGTCGGCGACAATGCCGGCACCGACTTGACCGGTGACGATATAATTGCCAGCGGTTTGAGACTCGGAACTCAGTCGGGGTTCCTCAGCTGTGTGCAGCAGGGTGCGGATCAGGATATTTAAGTCCAGATTGCCGCGCCAGTCCAGATAGCCACAAGAGCCATAAAATAAGCTGCGGCGCACCGGCTCTAGCTCTTCAATAATTTCCATGCAGCGCACCTTCGGGCAGCCGGTAATTGTGCCGCCGGGGAACATGGCGCGGATCAGGTCAGCGGCGTCAAACTCGGGGCGCAAGGTGCCCTCGACGTTGCTGACCAAGTGCATGACGTGACTGTAGCGCTCAATGGTCAGCAATTCACTGACGCCTACCGATCCCCACTGGCAAACTCGCCCCAAGTCATTGCGCTCCAAGTCAACGAGCATGATGTGTTCGGCTCTTTCTTTGGCGTTGCCGATCAGCTCTTGCGCCAGTTCCTCGTCTTGGGCTGGCGTGGTGCCCCGGCGTCGCGTACCGGCGATCGGTCGCGTCTCGGCTCTACGCCCTGTTAGCCGCACCAATCTTTCCGGAGAGCAGCTAATCAGGTCGCCCCACGGCGTCTGCCAGTAGCTGGCAAAGGGGGATGGATTGATCTGCTGCAAGGCGCGATAAATAGACCATCCGTCGGCTGCAGTGCCAGCTTCAAACCGCAGGGACAGATTGGCTTGAAAGATATCGCCGGCACGGATGTATTTTTTGGCGATCCAGACGGCGTTTTCGTAATCCGCTTGGCACATCTGGAAATGGGGCGCTCTTAATTGCGGGGTTTGTTCCACTCTCTCCCTTGATCGATCTCCAGACGCGATTCGGCTTTCTGCAACCGGCGAGTCTGCTTTCTCCTCCAACCGCCGCTGCAACTCATCGAGCTCGGCGGGATCGCTGGCGGCGAGCCACAGCACCCCCTCGTGCCGGTCGAGGACAGCAAAGGATGCCGGTTCGTACCAATAAGCCACTGGAAAGGGCAGGGGATCGTCTTTCAGGCGGGGCAGCCGCTCAATTTCCCAGGCCAGGTCGTAGCCCAGCCAGCCCAGCCAGCCGCCGGTGAAGGGCAGATTTTCCGGGGGGGAGACGGTGAAATTCTTCCTATAGCTAGCGCCACCGAAATCCCCTGCCCTCGGGCGTTGCAGCAAGCTTCGCAGAAATGGCAGAATTTCTCCCACCGGCGGTGCCCACAGCTTCTGCCGCCCATCTGCAATCCGGGGAGCGCCGGCACAGATGGAATATCTCGCCTCGGGTTGACAGCCGGCTAGATTTGTGCTAGGACTTTCTAGCAATGTAGCAATCTCATGGTGGCGGCGAAATAGGGCGTCAAATACTTGCGAGCCGGTGCGACAAAGCAAAGGCAGCGGTTGCCAATACCAGGGCTGTACGGGTTTCATTAGAATGCAGGATTTTGGATGTCCCGATTTTATAGCGGTTCTCAGTTTGATGTACTATGGGTCAGAAACCCGGTTTCTTAAAGAAACCGGGTTTCTCAGTACCCCAAAATCTAAAATCTAAACTCTCAAATCGATTAAGCTTTCCAACCCCAAAGCAAGCGGGTGCCCCAGAGAAGGCCCAAAGCGGCTAGGGCCAGCCAGTCGCCGGTGTTCAGGCGCAGCGGGTGCCACTGGACTCGATGCTGGTTGGGACTGGTAAAGCCGCGCACCTGCATAGCGCTGGCCATTTGCTCAGCCCGCAGCAGCAAGTTTTCCAGCAGCCTTTCGGCTACAATCAGCCAAACCTGAGTCGCACCTTTAAGCCCGAGTTTTTTCCAGTTAATTGCCCGCGTCCATACAGACCGAACTAAGTTCTGCACTTCCTCGAGAACGAGAGGGATAAACCGCAACGATAAAGTCAGAGTTAAGGAAATTTCTGTCACCGGCCAGTTTAACCGGCGCAGAGGCTGCATCAAGCTCTCAATGCCTTCCGTAATTTCTTCTGGGGCTGTGGTGAGCAGGTAGAGATTCGTACTGTAAATAAGGGTAAAATAAAGAGTGCTCAAACCAATAGCCATATCCAGAGAGCGTCGGGTAATTTGGAACTTACCCAGACGCAAAAGAACGTAATTGTAGTCAGTAGGCTGAGGCAAATTTCCGATTTTTGATTCCGCTGCTTTTGTGTTTTCCTGTTTCTCTGTCTTCTTTCCCCAACTAAAAGGCCAGGGGTTTCTCTGAGGCTGTGCCGGCGGAATTTCCTGCTGCTGCTCAAAGGTTAACTCATCAGCAGGGAGACGCGGTTGATGGTTAACAGCGAGTCCATCGGGAGCAATCGCAGTCAAGATAAACAGAAAAAAACAGAACACCAACAGCCACCCCATCTGCTTTTGCCACACCCGCAGGGGAATCATCGCACTCAAGGTGAGCGCAATTAGCAGCACCGCCAGCCCGATGCGCCACACCGGACTGGCTAGAATGGGAGCAATCAGAAACGTCATCAGCCACGCTATTTTCACGCGGGAGTCGAGATAATGCAGCCAAGTTACAGGCTGTTCGAGGTACAGCCCCAGGGGCAGCGATTTCAGTAAATCCATGTTGCGATTTTAGGTTTTAGATTTTTGCAACCGCAGCCTGTAGCAACGGATACGCAGATTATCTTGAAGATAGCGGTTTTCCCCAGGATGAAGCGCTTCCCAGAAACCCGGTGTCTTGAAGACACCGGGTTTTTCAGTCCCTGCGTTACTCTGGGTGGCGGTGGCTTTAAAGATTTTCCTCGGGACATGCAATATCTGCTCACGATAATAAATCCCCAACCCACAATTTGGCGTTGCACAATTGCGGGATGAAACCCACCCCCCAACGGGGAGTAAGAGAGGGTTTTGGATGAGTGCAAAAAGAGAAATCATCCTTCGACTGTGCAACGCCCACAATTTTACACTCGAGCGGCGCGATTGCTGGAGGGCTCTACTTCGCGGGTTTTCTTCCCCCGCCACAGCAAGCGAATTGGCGTGCCGGTGAAGCCCAGCTGCTTGCGGAATTGACTTTCCATGTAGCGGCGGTAATTGTCGTTAATGCGTTCGGGATCGTTGACAAATAGGGCAATCGTCGGCGGTTGGGAGCTGACTTGGGTGCCGTAATAGACTTTCCCCTGACGCCCCTGCCGGCTGGTTGGCGGACTGTGCCACCGGATGGCTTCTTCTATGACTTCATTAATTACGGCGGTTGTGACGCGGCGTTTGTGCTGTTCGGCTGCAGTGTTGACTAATTCCAGAATCTTTTCCACACGCTGGCCGGTTTTGGCGCTGATAAAGATGATTTCCGCCCACTCGAAAAAACCGAGACGGTCTTTAACGTGCTCTTGGTAGTCGTAGATGGTGTACGAGTCTTTTTCTACCGCATCCCACTTGTTAACGACTATCACGCAGGCGCGTCCCTCTTCGGCGATGCGACCAGCCAGTTTTTGGTCTTGTTCGGTAACGCCATCGAGGGCGTCAATCAGCAGCAAGACGACATCTGACCGGCGGATGGCTTTGAAGGCGCGGTTAATGCCAAAGAATTCTGGCCCGTACTCGACGTTTTTCTTTTTGCGGATGCCGGCGGTGTCTATCAGCCGGTAGGTTTTGCCGCTGCGCTCGACGACGGTATCGATAGCGTCGCGGGTGGTGCCGGAAATTGGGCTGACAATGGCGCGATTTTCCCCGACAAAGGCGTTGAGCAAGCTAGATTTGCCGACGTTGGGACGCCCGACAATGGCGACTTTAATTTCTTCTGCTTCCGGGATTTCGCCCGCCGGCGGCAGGTAGGCAATCACGGCGTCGAGCAAGTCGCCGGTGCCGCTGCCGTGAATGCTCGAGATCGGATAGGGCTCTCCCAGTCCCAGCTCCCAAAATTGGGCGGCTTGGGTCAGTCCCTGTTCGGGAGATTCGCACTTGTTGACGGCTAGCAGCACCGGCACCGGTTGGGTGCGCAGCCAGTTGGCGATTTCTTCATCCGCCGGCGCGGGCCCGGTCTGTCCGTCGGTGACGAAGATGGCGGCTGCCGCTTCCGCCAGGGCGGCCATTGCCTGTTCGCGGATCAGGGGCAGAAATTCCGTGTCGTCGTTAAAGATTAAGCCGCCGGTGTCCACCACCAGGAATTCCCGGTCGCCCCAGAAGGCTTGCCGGTAGGTGCGGTCGCGGGTCACTCCCGGCTCGTCATGGACGATAGCATCTCGGACGCCGGCGAGCCGGTTGACTAGGGTGGATTTGCCCACGTTGGGGCGTCCGATAATAGCAACAATGGGCAGGGACATAGTTCTGTGTTCAGTGCGGGAAGGGTTGACGGGTTGGTTGCCAGCGATGCAGGGGACGAGTGTGCCGATATAGTACAGACACCTTAAGCCCTCACCCCCCACCCTCCCTCGCCCAAGCAGGGAGAGGGGGGAACCCGGTTCTCTTTCTCCCTTTTTGGGCTGGGTGGGGGATCGGGGCGCACACAAGTGGGATGCTGCGGCAACAGAAGCAGGCAGTGCCCTCAAGGGTTGCTTTCAGGGAGAGTCCTGTTTTTGCTCCGACCTTTTATTGTAGCTAAATTTAATGGCAGTCTGGCTGACCGGAATGTTAAATTTTAGATTTGGGATTGGGGGCTGACTGGTCAAACCAGAGCGCGAGCCAGAGGGTCAAATTTTAGCCCCTGAACTTATAGCGGTTCTCAGTTTGAGGGACGATGGCCCAGAAACCCGGTTTCTTAAAGAAACCGGGTTTCTCAGTACCTTACTAATCTGAGAACCGCTATATAATCAATCCCAATCAAACGGATTTTTTGCAAGGATTGGTATTGGGGTTTTATGGAACGGGCGATTTCGTTGCTGGGGCTGGGAGTCTTTGTCGGGCTGTCCTACGCCTTTTCTGCCAACCGGCGGGCTGTGCGGTGGCAGCCGGTGCTGTGGGGGATTGCTTTGCAGCTGATTTTGGCGCTGCTGATTATCAGGACTGATGCCGGTTTTAGGGCGTTTAAGTTCCTGGGCGACGTGATGACGGTTTTTTTGAATTTTTCTGACGTCGGGGCTAAGTTTGTTTTTGGTGACAACTTTAGCGAACACTTTATTGCCTTCAAGGTGCTGCCGACGATTATCTTTTTCTCGGCTTTCATTACCGTGATGTACCACTACGGCATTTTGCAGCAGGCGGTGCGGGGTGTGGCGTGGGTGATGCTGAAGACGATGAAAACATCAGGTGCTGAGACGCTTTCTTGCGCCTCCAATATTTTTTTGGGCCCGACGGAATCGCCGCTGCTGATTAAGCCGTATGTGGCGACTATGACGCAATCGGAATTGCACTCGGTGATGACTGCGGGATTTGGCACGATTGCCGGTGGCGTGATGGCGGCTTATCTTTCTTTTGGGGTGCCCGCCAGTCACCTGATTGCGGCTTCGGTGATGTCGGCACCGGCATCTATGGCGATTTCAAAGCTGCTTTACCCAGAAACGGAAGAACCGCTGACAGCGGGCAAGATGGATGTTGAAATGAAGACAACCTACAGCAACGCCATCGACGCCGCCGCCGCAGGGGCGTCGGAAGGAATGAGGCTGGCGCTCAATGTTGCCGCAATGCTGATTGCTTTTTTGGGATTGCTGGCGTTTGTGAATGCGCTCCTGGGCTGGGCGGGAGCGCAAGTCGGTTTGCCGCAGCTGTCTTTGGAATGGCTGCTATCTTTTTTGATGGCACCTGTGGCTTGGCTGATGGGCGTTCCTTTCGCTGACTGCGGACAGGTGGCGGTTTTGTTGGGGAAGAAGACGATATTGAATGAGTTTATTGCTTATCTGGATTTAAAGAAGTTGACTGAAGCTCAGGCGATTTCGGAACGGGCTGAAATTATCGCGACTTACGCACTGTGCGGGTTTGCCAATATTGGCTCGATTGGTATTACTATTGGCGGAATTGGCGGCATGGTTCCGGAGCGCCAGCACGATTTGGCGCGGCTTGGTGTGCGCACAATGGTGGCGGGGGCGCTGGCTAATTTTATGACGGCTTGTATTGCGGGAATGCTGCTGTGAGGGGGAGAGGCCATTTTTGAACAGAACCGCCCCTGTTCTCCGGCGGGTTCTGCGACAGGTGCGGCGGGGCACATGCAAGGCGGGGGATGGGGGATATGGGACGCAAACGCTGACAGGGCGCATCCCACATTCCGCAAAAAGACGATCCGCAGGAAAGCCCAGGGAGCCGCATGCCGAAAGGCCCTAAGGCCAATCGAAATCACTTGGGAGCCCCGCTGAATTCCCGTGGATTCGTGGCCCATCTTCTCCGCTGTCGATCTGCCTTTTAAAATGAAGCTGTTGGCGAATCGATAGGGGGTCTGGCCCCACCCCCAACCCCTCCCCCGTACCGGGTGAGGGAGCACCATCTTTGGGGGCGTTCATGGGTAACGACCCCTGTTGAATACAAAAAATATGCAATTTAAATATGTAATATCATATTGAAAATATTTCTTTGGCGCGTCGGGTGTGGCAGATGTGCCCTAATGCTAGATTCGCCAAAAATTTGTGCCGCACCAGAGTGATTGGTTTTCCCAATCAAGCGGGTACACTCTAGGCATATAAGTTGAAACAAGGAAAACAGCATTTCAGCAGTTAGGAGCGTTTAAAATGTCAACGTTAAGTGGTACATCTTCCGGAGATTTTATCGATCTCTCCAGTAATACCGTGCACCTGCAAGAAGGGGACGATACTGTTATAGGCTCGAAAGGGAATGACAATATCAGCGGTGGTCCGGGAAATGACAGTATAACTGCCGGTGCGGACGCTGACCAAATTGCGGGGGATGAAGGCGACGACGACCTCAATGGCGAAGATGGCAGCGACAGCATCAATGGGGGTCAGGGCAACGATGTGGCCAAAGGAGGCAGGGATAGTGACTTGATTTCTGGCGGTGCCGGTGAGGACATCCTGCTCGGCGAAGACGGCGACGACGTGCTCAGTGGCAACCTTGGCCAGGATGTCCTCTCTGGCGGTGCGGGAAATGATACCCTGGGGGGAAATGAAGACGATGACCTGCTCTCAGGCGATGCCGGTGATGACCTTGTGTTCGGCGGCACCGGCAATGACACCGCCGATGGTTCAGAAGGCAGCGACCAGGTGTTTGGCGATGCCGGTGATGACCAGCTAAATGGCGGCACCGGCAGCGACACCCTCAATGGCGGTAGTGGGGCGGACTTTTTGCAAGGTGACCCAGCTAGCGTCCCACAAAACGATCTCGACCTCGGCGCTGACGCCGCCAACCTCGGCGGTGTTTTTAGAGATCTCCTGAATAACGATTTTCTTGTCGGCGGTGCCGGTAACGACACGGCGTTTGGCGGGGTTGGGAACGACCAAATCCAGGGCGACGAGGGCGATGACTACCTCAATGGCAACCAGGGAGACGATATCGTTGTTGGCGGAGATGGCAACGATACGGGGCAAGGTGGCCAGGGCAATGACGTGCTGTTTGGTAATGCCGGTGAAGACATCATCTTGGGAAACAATGGTAACGACACTGCTTCTGGTGGAGAGGGGAACGACCAAATCTCAGGCAACCAGGGCGATGACCTACTCAACGGCAACCAAGGCGACGATAGCGTTTCTGGCGGTCAGGGCAACGATATCCTGCACGGGGGTCAAGGCAATGACCAGCTGTTAGGCGACTTGGGTGATGACAGACTCTGTGGCGATCTCGGTACGGACACGCTCAGCGGCGGCGCTGGCACCGACAAGTTCGCGATCACTAAAAATGGCGGTGGCACCAGTTTACAAGATGCCGACTTAATTACTGATTTTGCCGACGGCACAGATTTCATTGAGTTAGGGCTCGATCTCACCTTTGAGGATCTGGACATCTCTCAGGGCACAGGAGCTTACTCCGGTAACACCGTCATTAAGCACAAGACCACCGGCGAGTTTTTGGCTGTCTTGCAAGGGATTAACGCCAGCGCCATAACCCTGTCTGATTTCATTGTGGCCGCACCGCCTTCGCCATCGCAGCCAACTGTTGATCTATTTGTTCCCATTCAGATCCCTGACATAACTGGGGGCGGCACCACTGGCGGCACCACGGGTGGCACCACCGGCGGCACCACGGGTGGCACAACTGGCGGCACCACGGGTGGCACCACGGGTGGCACCACGGGTGGCACCACCGGCGGCACAACTGGCGGCACCACCGGCGGCACAACTGGCGGCACCACTGGCGGCACAACTGGCGGCACCACCGGCGGCACAACTGGCGGCACAACTGGCGGCACCACCGGCGGCACCACTGGCGGCACCACGGGTGAAACGCCCGATCAAACGCCTGCCAATGCCGGCACTTTTGAGTTTGCCCTGAGCGCCTTCAAAGTCAACGAAGGCGATCCGGGGGGAGCCGGTACAGTCACTATCAGGCGCACAAACGGCACTCAGGGAACCGTCAGTGTCACAGTAACACCGAGTAATGGGACAGCCACCGCAGGAGAGGATTACACTGCCGGCCCAATTACAGTCACTTTTAACTCAGGCGAAGCGTTTAAGAACGTCAATATTCCGATTGTTAACGATACCCTTTCCGAACCGAATGGTAATCAGAGCGTTATCTTAACCTTAAGCAATCCCACCGGCTCTGCGACGGTCAACAGCGCCGCCGGCACCGCCATCCTGGAGATAGAGGACGATGACAATCCGGGGAAACTGGAATTTGCCGGCTCTACCTTCCGCATCGCAGAAGACGGCACAGTGCTGGCAGATATAAAAGTCAAGCGCACTGGCGGCAGCAGTGGTTCGCTCAGCGCCAGCATAACTCTCGCACCGGGCACGACTGGCAGCCCTGCAACTGTCGGTGTGGATTTCACCGACGGCGTGACGATTCCTGTCTCCTTCCAAGCCGGGGAAAGTGGGGAGAAGGCGATTAGCATTCCCACCGGCACAATTATCGACGATCCGGCGATCGAAGGGCAGAAAACCGTTCAGCTGACTTTGGGCAGCCCCAGCGTTCCTGACACCATCGGGCCGGTGAATACTGCTACCCTGGAAATTGAGGACAATGACCTGCCGACTGTGCAGATCGAAGCCACTGACCCACTTGCAGCGGAAACACCTGCTGGCACCCCCACCGAACCGCCGGCTATTCCTGCCAATCCAGGCCAGTTTACGATCACCCGCTACCTGGCAGGCGGGATAACTCCAGACACCAGTGAGACTCCTCTGACTGTGAGTTATACCTTAGATACTTCTGCGGGAAATGCCGCCATTAATGGCACAGACTACACCGCCTCCCCCACCCTCACCGGCACAATCACAATCCCGGGCGGCAGCGCCACTGCGACGATTGACATCGCGGTCATTGACGAGCTGCTCAACGAAGGGGATGAGGGGGTAACTTTGCGCCTCAATTCCAACCCCGAAACTTACAATGTGGGAACCGCCGACAGCGCCACGGTGACGATCGCTGACAATGATGTCGATAGTGTGAAAATCACAGCCATCGATGCGGAGGCAGCGGAAGAAGGTCTAGATCCGGCTCAATTTCTCGTGACTGTGATCAATCCGATTACTGGAGCGGAAACTGCCGCGAAACAGAATTTGACCGTCAAGTACAGCGTCGGCGGTTCAGCCAATCCCGGTAGCGACTACGACCCCCTGACGGGTACAGTCACGATTTTAGCCGGCCAGACCGCTTCTGCCCCGATTACCCTTACCCCCCGGGAGGATAGCATTGCCGAAGAGGATGAGTCGGCGATCCCGACTCTAACGCCTGACACTACCTATAATGTAGACCCCAAGAACAGCAGTGCCACAATGACAATTGCTGACAACGAGCAGGCGACGGTGATTATCCTAGCCACTGACGTGCGAGCTTCGGAACTTGACCAGAATACAGGCTTTCCCGGTACTGGCGAATTTCTCATTCAGCGTCTCGGTAATAAGGCGAATCCGCTGACGGTGAATTACACCATTGACCCGACGGCGAGCAATTCCGCAACTCCTGGCATTGATTACGTGGCGCTGTCCGGAACGGTGACAATAGAAGCGGGGCAACGGGAGGCTTATGTGAAGATAGAGCCAATTAATGACACCGACTCTGAACCAGAACCGACCTATGACCGGGTGGATTTGGTATTGGGTCAGGGTGTGGGTTACTCCTTGGCGGATCTGACAACTGCTTCGGTGTTTATCCAAAACAACGGCATATAATACCGAGTTTGGGCATGGGGCATGGGGCTGATGCGCATGGCGCATTCTTCTTTCTTCTCTTGGCGTTCTTGGCTTCTACCCTACGAGAAGCCGCTTGCGCGTCTATGGCGGTTCCTTCCCCTTACCCAAAAAGCGGTTATAACAGTTGCCGGTCAGTGCGCGGACACGCTTGTCGGAGGGAAGGCAATTCCTACGAGGTATAGGCGTAGGGCAGGCGAGACGCCTGCCCCAAAAGTCTAATGTCTTAACCTAAGTGTCTACTCCTATAATATGCCGGATGTCCTGTAAGACCTGCGGCGGCAACAATTAAGAATTAAGAATTATAGCAGTAGCCACTTATGTTAGGAAAGTAGGACAGGCGCTCTGGCCTGTCCTACGCCTTATATCCATAAGGTACTGATGTCCTAACTTATGTGGCTAGTGCTAGAAAAATTCACAGCCAAAACAATTTAAAATTCTTAATTCCTCGTTCCTTACTTGATGGCTTTGCGGAGTAACTCAACCAGCTGGGAGAGTTGCTCGCGATTAAAAGTCTGGATCAGGGTTTGCGCTGCCGCCTTGGGCTCCGCAACCACCAGGATTTCCTTGGCTCCAGATGCCGGTGCGCCTTGAGCCAGTTGCTGCAAGCTGTAACTGGCAGCAATTTGGCCGGCTTTCCCGACAACCACTAGGTCGCTTGCCTGCTTGAGCTCTTTAATCACAAAGGGGGCGAGGATGCGATAGGAGTGCTGCGGGTGAGAAATAGCCCGCTGAGCGGTTTTGACGAGAGCGGGCCAAGTTTCGGCACCGGCATTGAGCTGGGCCAGACCGGCGCACAGGGCTACAAGCTGTTTGCGGTTGGTGGGGTTTTCTTTTTCTTTAAACAGCTGCAACATCTGTTTGAGGACGCCGATTACCCGATCTCCAAAATTTGCCGTTGCCTTTGGTTTCGCCGGCAAGACTGGCTGTGGGTCACTAACTAAACCGTTGAGGTAATCCTGCAGCTGGCTAAAAATCGGCTCTACCTTTTGCACTACTTGCTCTCCCTCTTCGTCCCGCAAGCCAAACGGGCCTTGAAGGCGTTCCAGCAATTCTTCCAGGGCGTCAAAACCCTTTAAAAATAAGGACTCTACTTTTTGATCGACCTTAACTTGATTTTCCTTGAGGATCTTGAAACAATCCTCTAAGCGGTGGGCTGTTTTCTGAATGCTGCCGAACCCAAGCATAGCCGCACCCCCTTTGACCGAGTGTGCGGCGCGAAACAGTTCATTAACTCTTTCTTGATCTGCTACAGTGGCTTGTAAATCTAACAGTCCTTTTTCGATGGTATCGAGGTGTTCTTTGGCCTCTTCAAGAAAATACCCCAAAATTTGCTGCTGCTTCCCCGAATCCACGGCAGTTCTCCCGATCGTGACAAATCTCTTCTCTCACGTTTTAGCAGAGAGTTGAGCTGGATGAGTGCAGTAATTTAACTGAATTGCCGCCTAACTTTTTTAGCTTTGGCAGAGCGCGAACTGGTTCAGGACTTACGCAGAAACCTGGTTTCTGAACCTGCCCTCTTGACTTGAGCGCCCTAGTTCCACAACCAGAAACCCGGTTTCTTTGATTATGGTGCGTATGCCTCCCGCCCCACTGTGCTGGTGGCTGGCAGTCTAGCGCCGCAAGACCAGAAAATAATCGCCTGTCATCTCCTCCCCCTCTCCCCCCTATGAAGCGTTTTCTCCGTCTGAGCGCGTCGAAACGCAGTCGTGCGGTTCGCTGGCTGCATCCCTATTCCAGCAACCGGCAGCAGTGCCGGCTCACATAGAAGGCCCGGGAGTTGCAGGTGCGGGCGGTGTGTTTGCTGGGGCTGCCGGCTGCTGATTTTGGGGCAGCGGCTGCTGACTCTGGTGCACAAAGCTGGGTTCAAACTCGCTAATCCTGTCCCCGGCGTCAATGCAGGCTGCCATTGCTTGAGCGGGAAGCACCTGTGCGCTGCGTCTGATGCCGACAACGCACTCTGAATAGCGAGTCGGCAGCAGGCTGCGCCGGCAGTTGTCGAGCACGGCACTCGCCATAGAGGCTTCCATTTGTTTGCTAATATCCACGACGCAAGTCGCCAGTTCCAGGGGGCGGCGCACTTGCTTGCAGGTGTCGAGGGCATCTTCTGCTTTAATGCCGGTTCTGCTCTTAATTTTTACCACGCAGCTGGCCAATTCCTCTGGATGCAGGGCGCTGGCACAGCTTTCTGAGATGGCTGCGGGGGCAATGCCGGCATTTAACAGTCGAGAAGCGCACTTTTGGTAATTATTTGCGCTCGCCGCTGCCGCTGTTGGCACCGGCAGCGACCAGGCCAGCAAGCCAGCCGCTGCCACCTGGAGGGCGCAAAAGCGCAGCAGCTTCTTTCCCGCAACCGGGATTAAGGCTCTGACTGACTTTTGGCACAGGCTTCCGGCTTGTGATTTGTCCGAGGGATGTCTCTGCCCCATGCGTCACCGCCTGCTTTCCTACGATTTTTCTTATTTTTATCACATCTGGGTGAATAAGTCAACCCCCTGTAGGGGTGTGGAGCCTAACCCCCTAACCATGTCGGGCCAGCTGACCGCCGGTCTGGCGAATCGGTAGGGGGCGGGGAGCAGGTGTTTTCTGCCCATCTGGTGCGCTGCTGCGGTCAAGGGGTTTCCACTCTTGTTTAAGCTTCCCTCTGTGAAAACCCTATCAAAAAGCTATATACTGGAATGTCTGGGTAAAATTTCAGCAAAGGATAGAGAGAGGAAATTACATGTCGCGATATCGAGGCCCGCGCCTCAGGATTGTGCGCCGCCTGGGTGATTTGCCCGGTCTGACTCGCAAGACGGCCAAACGAACTTATCCACCAGGCCAGCACGGCCAAAACCGCAAAAAGCGCTCAGAGTACGCCATCCGCCTAGAGGAAAAGCAAAAACTCCGTTTCAACTACGGTCTGTCCGAACGGCAGCTGCTGCGCTACGTCCGCAAGGCTCGCCGAGTCACCGGCTCCACCGGCTCCGTGCTGCTGCAGCTGCTGGAAATGCGTCTGGATAACACCGTCTTCCGTCTGGGAATGGCTCCCACGATTCCCAGCGCTCGCCAGCTGGTCAGTCACGGCCACATCACGGTTAACGGTCGCTCGGTCAACATCCCCAGCTACAGTTGTAAACCCGGAGATGTGATCGCGGTCAGAGATCGGGAGGCTTCCCGCAAGTTAGTGGAAACAAATCTGGCTAACCCTGGCTTGGCGAACACGCCCAGCCATCTGGAGTTTGACAAAAACAAACTCGTTGGCAAGGTCAACAGCGTCATTGAGCGCGAATGGGTGGCGCTGCAGGTTAACGAGCTGCTGGTGGTGGAATACTACTCACGGCAAGCCTAGGGATTTTAGATTTTCGATTTTAGATTTTAGGTTGGTTAAAATGGAAAATCTAAAATCTAAAATCGGTTCAGCCGCCAATTTGGGACATGGTGCGCGTGTAAAGGCCGGTGGCTGTGCCAGAGTCACGCTGCTTGAAGTTAATCTCTGGTTTGATGGCCAGCAACTCTAGCACCTTGTCCCGCAATTCGGCAGGGTCAGCACCGGCTCGCAAGGCGGTTTTCAGGTCAAGTTGGCCTGTTTCATTGAGCAGGCAGGGTCGCAACCAGCCGTCTGCGGACAGCCGCATGCGGTTGCAGCGATCGCAAAAGCATTCTGACATCTGGCTGATAAATCCCAGGGTGCCATTAGCGCCGGGAATCTGGAAGACGTCGGCAGGACCGGCACCTGTGACTCGCGACTCTACGAGTCCAAAGGCGTCGCGAATTTTTTGCCGCAACTCGGCAGAGGGCACCCAACCGCAACCGGCAAACATCTGGCTGTTGCCAATGGGCATGAATTCAATAAACCGGACGTGCCAGTGCCGGTCAATCGTTAAAGCGGCTAAATCCAGCACTTCGCTGTCGTTCACCCCCGGAATCACCACGACGTTTAGCTTCAGGGGGTCAAATCCGGTCCGGTGCGCAGCCTGAATTCCCTCCCAGACTTGCGCCCACCGGCTGCGCCCCTGTTTGCCGGCAATCAGGTCAAAGGTGTCTGGATTGAGCGAATCGAGGCTGATGTTGATGCGCCGCAAACCGGCACGATACAGATCCTCCGCCATCGGGGCGAGCAAATATCCATTGGTGGTCATGGCCAGGTCTTGCGTTTCTGGGAAGGAGCTGACGCGGCGCACCAACTCCACCACTCCCGGGCGCAGCAGCGGTTCGCCGCCGGTGAAGCGAAACCGTCTGAACCCCACCGGGATGAACACGTCTCGAATTAGGGCCAGCAGTTCCTGATCCCGAAGCAGATTCTGCTTGAGGATATAGTCGATCTCTGCCCCCTCTGGCATGCAGTACAGGCAGTTGAAATTGCAGCGGTCGATGAGACTGATGCGCAGGTAATCGACCACGTTCACGGCTTTATCCTCACCGCTTGCGCCAGTCTGACTGCTGCTCGAGGCAGCCTCACTCGAAGCTGCTAGAGGCTGTTGGCTGACGGGGCTGGCTGTGGCCAAAGCCCCCTTGTCCTGAACATCACTTAACATGGGCTGCGAGGATTTTAGATATCTTCACAGAATATGTTAGCGAATGGCACACCGAGTGGGCGTAGAAACCGATAATCCCTCGTTCCCAGGGGGGAGCCTGGGAACGCCCTCTGTCGGCTCTGCTTCCTTTCAAGGGAAAAGCAGGTTAAAAGCCTAACAGCTTAGTTGACTCGCCCCCACTGGTTCTTTCTGCTTCCCCACCAGCAAGAAGACCAGTTCAAGTAACTTCAGTTTATCACACGGGCGCGAGATTGCCTTCCAGGACAGGCGCGGCAAGTTGTAATAAATTACACTTTTTAACCTGTTTTTTAGAATTTAATAATTGCCAAAAAAATTATGATTTCAGGGAGCAAGGCGAGAGCGTAATTGCCCCGTTCGCTGTTCTAGATGCCGGTCAAAATTTAAGAGAGAAAGAGCGAGACGAGAGCCGCTAGAAGTCAGAAGCTAGAAGCCAGAAGCTAGAAGCTAGAAGCTAGAAAAGTTATTCCCCTTCTCAAGCACCCCACTCCCCCACTCTCCGGCTCGCCCTCTTCTACGTCCAGAGGCCGAAACTTAAGAAAAACCAAAGAAACTGGGGGCGCGGTCAAATTAAACCTAGACTAAGGACTGTGGAATAGTGAAAGCAGAAGTTCGCGGACTGCTGGACTGACCTACTTGTTAAAAAAATATCTACAAAACCGCCAGCGTTGCAGCGAGGGTGCTAAAAAACCTGTAAGTATTCAGACTCGAAGCCTGAGAGGGGAAGCTGGGGACAGATCCCGGTCTTTGGGTGCGGGACTGGAGAAACTCGGAAGTCTGAAATCTGAAATTCAATTTTCACATTTCAGACCTCAGACTGCTCGTCTCTCCTAGCCTCTAGCTTGACGGCCCTAAAATTTGAGGCTGTTGGCGTGTTTGGGGGGGTTGAGAAGTTAACCAAAATGCTGGCGCAGAGCTGGGGAAGTCCTCAAAAAAGTGCTATGCAAAAACTGCATTACGTTTATGCCGTAGACCCAGAAATTTATATTTTTGTAAAGGGAACTGCGAGGTCAAGGGTTGAAGAGGGAATTTAAAGAATTAAATGCCCGCTCGCCTCGCATACCTGAAATATTTCAAAACCTGAAGCGCCCACCTGCTTTCCAGCAGGGTTGAGAAGGGATATTTCCAGCCACAGGCAAGAGGATAAAATGATAGAAAGACAAATGCTGGACACTAAAACCGATAAATTTGCTACACTGCGCCAAGTTTACAGATTTGAGCCAGAGCTGGAAGAGGCATTTGAAGATATCACCCGCTTGGCTGCAGGGGTGTGCGAGGCAGCGATGGCTGTGATCTGCCTGGAAGATGGCCGCCGGTATTGGTTCAAGTCAGATGTTACCAAGGACAGCCCAGAAATCCCCTGGACTGCTGGCAAATGCCCTCTTTTTTGTGAGGAATTTGACTGGCGGAGGAACTTGTGGGAAGCCAGCGATAACCCTGCAGGTGGTAGCAATCTGCGTGATTGGCAGGTGCCAACCGCAAATGGGGAGAGCAATATGCAATTTTGCGCCGGATACCCGTTAGTGACGGCCTTTGGTGAGTTCGCCGGCACCTTGTGGGTGATGGACACTGCGCCCAGACAGCTTGGCAAGGCGCAGGCAGAACAGCTGCGAGCCTTGAGCAGGCTTGCCGCCGCCCAGCTGGAGCTGCGGCGCAATGTAGCCGATTTGTCCCTTAATTTAGCAAAAATCAAGCGCAAAGAAAAGATCGGGCGGCTGGCGCAGCTGTCGCTGGAGGCGGCTGCCGGTGCGGTATTTTGGATCGGGCCCGATGCCCGAATCGTCTACGGAAACGAAGCCGGCTGCCGGTTGCTGGGCTACAGCCGGGAAGAACTGCTGGACTTAAGTATACACGACATCAACCCAGACAATGACCCCCAAGCCTGGACACAGCACTGGCTCACCGTCAAACAGCGCGGCTTGCTCACCTTTGAGTGCCGGCACCGGCATAAAGATGGCCAGATAAAGCCGGTGAAAGTGCGAGTCAATTATCTGGAATGCGATGGACAGGAGTACCAGTGCGCCTTTGTCTGGGATATTACTGGCTGCGGGGCGAACCCAGACAGGAGGGAGCCAGAGTCTGCCTGTGCGGCGCTGCGAGCTTCAGAAGCGCTGCACCGGCTCACCCTGAGCAACGTCACAGAAGCAGTCTTCATCACTGATGACACGGGCAACTTTACCTTTATCTGTCCCAACTCGCAGATGCTGTTCGGCTACTCCGTCGAAGAGGTGAGAGCCTTAGGCAACATCTCCAAACTGCTCGGAGAGAACCTCTTTGAGTGGGAGCGACTGCAAACCGCTCTGGCAATTGAGAATATCGAGCGACAGGTAAAAAACAAAGCCGGCAAGGAACTGACAGTGCTGGTCAATGTGAAGCGCTTCTCGATCGCGGGGGGGACATTGCTCTACAGCTGCCGGGACATCACCGATCGCCGGCAGGCGGAAGACGCCCTGTATGAGGAGAGAGAGCGCTTCCGCTTGCTGGTGGACAGCGTGAAGGACTACGCCATTTTCATGCTAGACCCAGTGGGACGGGTTGTCAGTTGGAACGCCGGTGCTGAGCGGATCACCGGCTATCTGGCTTCTGAGATTATTGGCCAGCATTTTTCTTGCTTTTATACCAGTGAGGAAATTCAGGACGAAAAGCCCTGGAAAGCGCTGAGAGTGGCGGCGATCGCAGGCCGGCTCGAAGAAGAGGGCCCTCGGGTGCGCAACGACGGGTCGCAGTTTTGGGCTGATGTGGCCATTGCCGCCCTGCGAGACCAGTTCGGCTATTTGCGTGGCTTTTCCACCGTCATCCGCGACACCACCGAGCGCAAGCGGATACAGCAGCAATTGTGGCTGGCGGCGTTTTATGACTCCCTGACCGGCACCCCCAACCGCGCCTGGCTCACAGATCGCTTGTGGGATGTGGTGGAGGCGTGCCAGCAGCGCCCAGATTACGGGTTTGCGGTTCTGTTGGTGGATTTGGATCGCTTCAAGCTGGTCAATGACAGCCTCGGGCACAGCATTGGAGACCAGCTGCTGGTTGCCTTTGCCCGCCGGCTCTCGACCTGTTTGGGCTCGGGCGACACCCTAGCGCGTCTGGGTGGGGATGAGTTCGCCATCCTCCTGGAGAATATCAGAGACATCAGCGATGCCACCAGCGTTGCCGAGCGCATCCACGCCTTGCTGAAGTCCCCTTTCCACCTCAGCGGACACGAGATTTTTACCACCGCCAGCATTGGCATTGTCTTTTCGGAACGCACCGGCCAGAATGCAGACGGCACAAGTCACTCATCACTCAACTATGAGTGGCCACAAGACCTTTTGAGGGATGCGGATACTGCCATGTATCGCGCTAAAGCTCTAGGGAGAGCCCGCTATGAAGTGTTCAACACCGGCATGCACCTCCGTGCTGTGAGGCGATTGCAGTTGGAGACTGACTTGCGGCGAGCTATCCAAGAAAATTGGGAATTCTCAATTTTGAATTGTGAATCCAGTGAAAATCCAAACTGTAAAGTTCCCGAGTCAAAATTATTGCTTTACTACCAGCCGGTCGTATCGCTGGAGACGGGGAGGATTGCCGGTTTTGAGGCGCTTGTGCGCTGGCAGCACCCGAGGAGAGGCTTGGTTTCACCGGCAGAGTTCATCGCCATAGCAGAAGATACCCGCCTGATTCTCCCTCTCGGTCAGTGGGTTTTGCGCGAAGCTTGCCTGCAGCTGCGCCAGTGGCACGAGCGATTCCCCTTTTTGTCTTATATCACGGTGAATGTGAATCTGTCAAGCCTTCAGATTGCCGCGTCAAATCTGGTTGAACAAATTGACCACATTTTGCTAGAAACAGGTCTGGATGTCAGCTGTTTAAAACTGGAAATCACCGAAACGGCGCTCATGGAAAATGCCGCCGCTGCAACTGAGGTTCTGGAAGAGCTGCGAGCGAGGAATATCCACTTGTGTGTGGATGATTTTGGCACAGGATATTCTTCCCTGAGCTATTTGCAAAGTTTGCCGGTGAGTACCTTGAAGATTGACCGATCCTTTGTCAGCAGGCTGGGCGCTGATAGCGATAGTTCGGAGATTGTGCGGGCGATTGTGATGTTGGCGCACCAATTGAAAATGGGTGTGGTGGCGGAGGGAGTGGAAACCGAGGAGCAGCTTTTGCAACTTTTGTCGCTGGAGTGCGACTGCGGACAGGGATACTTTTTCTCCAAACCGCTGGACAAGCAAGCGGCTGAGGCGCTGCTAGCTTCAAATCCGCAGTTTAGTTTATAAGAAACCGGGTTTCTTCTAGAAACCCGGTTTCTGGACAGGTTCCCTCGTTCCCAGCCAGGCAGCTGGGAACGGTGGTCTGTCGGCTCTGCCGACTTTTGAAGTGAAAGGCAGCATTATTAGCTTAACAGCTTACAGGAGTTTTAGCCAGCTCTGAACCCCACCCCCCTACCCCCTCCCCGCGCTTCGGGGAGGGGGAGTGAGAGGGAGTGATGAGGAGGAGTAAAAAGGGAAAAAAGAGGCCAGTGACATGAAGACAAATGCAATTCTAACCGTTTTTGCGGCGGGATTGCTAGCCGCCTGTTGCTCCAACACCGGCACTACCAAGGAGTCGGCGCTTCCCAAGTTTACATTCAGGTGGATATTGATGCGTTTCTCAAGACTGCGCCGGTTGTGGGATATTGAGAGTTGAGGACAGGCGGGATGCCGGTACTACCGTTTGTAGTTGGGCTGCACGCCCCACCGTTTGTAGTTGGGCTGCACGCCCCACACCCGCCGGTACACCGGCGGGAAGGAAGGGATCGAAGGGAACGCCTGTCCTACGTCTTAACCTAAGTGCATACTGCTATAACTTAATCTCACCGGCATCCCTGGGACGATGGCAAGATACCTTCTCCAGTAGCGAGGCGCTCTAACAGTGATAATACAGGAACAGTACCACCTAACCACTAATCTATGATAGGACAACTTTTAGATGGGCGTTACAAGATTGTGCGAGTTCTGAGTGCGGGTGGCTTTGGGGAAACCTATCTCGCAGAAGATACGAAACTTCCGGGAAATCCGATTTGTGTTGTCAAGCAATTAAAACCGGCTAACTCTGACCCGGCAATTCTACAGATTGCCCGCCGGTTCTTTAAGAAGGAGGCGGAAACTTTGCAAAAGTTGGGGACTCATCCGCAAATTCCCCTGCTTTTAGCTGATTTGGAGTGTGGGGGGGAATTTTACCTGGTTCAAGAATACATTGCTGGGCATCCGCTGACTGATGAACTGGTTCCAGACAAACCCCTGCTAGAGGAGGAAGTGACCGGCATGTTGCTGGAGATGTTATAAATTCTGTAATTTCTGCGTGGCAATAATGTCATTAACCGCGACATTAAACCGGATAATATTATGCGGAGGGATGGGTATAACAAGTTATTTCTGATTGATTTCGGGGCAGTTAAGGAGGTCAGCAGCCAGGGGACAAACTCAACGGTTATGATTGGGACGATGGGATATATGCCGGTGGAGCAAATCGCTTGTCACCCGGATTTGAAAAGTGATGTCTATGCGGTGGGAATGATTGCGATTCAAGCTCTGACGGTAAAACACCCGCTGCAACTTCCAGTAAATCCCGCTACCCAGGAAGTTATCTGGCGCGATCGAGTGCCGGTGAGCCAGAAGTTAGGGGATATTTTAGACAAAATGGTGCGGCGGGACTTCCCGCAGCGTTCCTCCACGAAGGAAGCGCTGGAAGCTGTCAGGAACTTGAAAAAGCCTGCGGGTCTGCCGGCGTTTTTATGGGCGGTGCCGGTGGTGCTGGTTCTTATTATAGCACCGGCAGTTATAAAGTTGCTCGCCGGCGGGAAAATTTCATCTCCCCGATTGCCGGTGAATGGGGAAGCGGTGAGGGGTGTTCTCACCAGTGCTGACCGCAGCGACAACCCTCTTGACAGCACGTTCTCGAAGGTGTACTTTTTTGAGGGGCGCGGGGGCGATCGGGTGACGGTTGAGATGGCGAGTCAGGAGTTTGACCCCTATTTGGTTTTGCGCTGCGGCGGATGGCAAGACAGTGGATTATAATGATGATATATCGCCGCAGAATTTTAATGCCAAAATTGTCACGACTCTGCCGGCGAATGGGACTTATACGGTTATTGCCCGTTCCAAGGAAGCGGGGGAGACAGGGGCTTACACGTTGCGGGTGACTCGCGGTACTCCCTGATGGGTGCCGGTGGGCTACCTCAGCCACTTCACCCCCCACCCTCTCTCCCACAAGGGGCTACCGTTTATACACATCTTGGGTATGTGACTACAGCAAAAGCCCCTCACC
>Ga0185317_100121_pt1 | contig 28653 bp, 19 predicted proteins | sample DevilsHole_FD_128020 | JGI IMG/M metagenome (GOLD analysis project Ga0185317, IMG submission 128020) | Groundwater microbial communities from Devils Hole, Nevada to study Microbial Dark Matter (Phase II) - Devils Hole (SPADES assembly)... | ecosystem: Environmental > Aquatic > Deep subsurface >...
GGGTTCATCCGGCCATTGTGCAACGCCAAAAAGGGGGGCTTTGAGTATCCCCCCCCCTTTTTTAAGGTGGGGGTAGGGGGGGAGAGCACCTGACTTACAAGTAAGTAGCAACTTGGGTTATTCTATATAACTTTGTTTTGCGGATTGCTTCTGTGGGTATTTGAGCCGGTGCCTCAGCCCATCAGCACAAGGTTTGCGGGACTCTACACCGGCATTAACGGTAAATCACATTATTAAAATTGCAGAACATGGGTTAAATATTTATGAGGTGAGCCGAGATAGCGTTTCTAAATGATTTGTGAGACGAGGGGCTAAAAACCCGGTTTCTTAAAGAAACCGGGTTTCTGGCGTGTACTTCATCCAACTGAAAACCGCTATAGCTGCACGCTTGCCAGGGAGACTTTCCACGAGGGCAAAGGAACTACTGGCTATCGACAGGCTGCATATTGTACAATTCAGGAAGCGGGGGGAGAGCGATACAGACAGCATTTCCACCCGCAATCGACTCAAAAAAAAGTTCAACAAACAAGGAATCACAGAGAATGGCCTTATTCTTAGGCGACAACAACGATAACCTGTTAACCGGCACCATCGAAAATGACACCTTAATCGGCGGAAACGGAGGGGACACCCTCACCGGCGGTGACGGCAATGACCTGCTGTTTGGCGACAGTGGGAATAATACCTCAATCGACGGCACCGAGGATGACACCTTAACCAGCGGCGGGGGAGACGATCTTCTCGCAGGAGAATCAGGAGACGACACCCTCTTTGGCCAAGGGGGAAATGACACCTTAAGCGGCGGCGAGGGAAATGACATTTTAAGCGGCGGCGAGGGAAATGACTTGGTTTCAGGAGACACAGGTAATGACCAGCTGTTTGGCGACGCCGGGAATGACACACTAACCGGCAGCGACGGGAATGACACCATAACCGCTGGCACTGGCAATGACAGTCTGGAAGGGAATTCAGGAGAAGACCGGCTATTTGGAGAAGACGGAAATGACTCTTTAGACGGCGGCGAGGGAAATGACATTTTAAGCGGCGGCGAGGGAGACGACTCTCTCTCTGATAACGCAGGTAATGACCTCGTGTTTGGCGGCGCTGGAAATGATACAATTAACGGCGGCAGCGAGGATGACACGCTCACCGGCGGCAGCGGAGATGACATTATCGCAGGCGACAATGGCAGCGACATCCTGTTCGGGGATCAGGGCAATAACACCTTAACCGGAGGTGCCGGTGCCGATATATTCGCCATCGGATATGGGCGGGACATCATTCCCGACTTTGAGTATGGGACTGACAAAATTGGACTGCCCATTGGCGTCAATTTCCAGAATCTGACATTAATCCTGAATGACAGTGACCCAACTCGCCCCATCCTTAATATTTTCCAAACAATCAGCGGACAGCAGGTGCTTTTGGCAGAAGTTAATTATCTCGGTGCCTTCAATCAGTTGCAGGCAGGTGATTTCGTTGAAGTGCTATCTCCTGCTACCAGCGTATTAGAATTTAGCGCCCCGAATTTCACCGTCAGGGAGGATGGGGTGCCGGTGGCAGAAGTGACTGTGCTGCGCAGCAACGGCACTAGCGGCGCAGTCAGCGCCACCATCACCCTCAGCGACGGCACCGCCACCGCCGGTCAAGATTACAACAGCACCCCAATAACCGTCAACTTTGCCGATGGGGAAACACAAAAAACCGTAGCCATCCCTATTTTTGACGATACCTTCGTCGAAGATGGGGAGACGATTAATCTGACCTTAGTTAACCCCAGCGGCGGCGCGACACTCGGAGCGCAAAATACCGCCACTCTCACAATTCTAGATAATGATATTTCCTTGCAGTTCAGTCAGCAGGCTTTTAGCGTCACCGAGGGTGCGCCGGTGGCAGAAATTACTGTCACCCGCACGGGAATCCTCAACACTGCTGTTAGCGCCACCATCACTCTGACTGACGGCACCGCCACATCCCCCTCGGATTATACCAACACCCCGATAGAGGTCAGCTTCGCCCCTGGGGAAACCTTGCGCACAGTGACTGTACCCATCGCTGATGACGCCACTGTCGAAGGTTCCGAGACAATAAATCTTGCCTTAATCAACCCAACAGGCAGCGCAACAGTCGGGGCGCAAAATACCGCCACCCTCACTATTAATGATATTGGTTTGCAGTTTAGCGCCCCCACCTTTAGTGTCACCGAAGGTGCGCCGGTGGCACAAGTGACTGTCACACGCACCGGCGTCCTCGACAATCCTGTCAGCGCAACTATCACCCTAACCAATGGCACCGCCACTTCCCCCTCGGATTACAGCAACACCCCCATACAGGTGAACTTCGCTGCAGGCGAAACATCCCAGACGGTAGCTATCCCTATCGTTGACGATACCGCTGTCGAAGCTGCCGAAACCGTAAATCTTACTTTAACTAACCCCACCGGCGGCGCGGCAATTGGGCAGCAGAATACCGCCACTCTCACAATTGCCGACAATGATGTTTCTTTGCAGTTCAGTTCACCCACTTTTAGCGTCAGTGAAACCGACACGCCGGTGGAGGCGGTAACTGTCACCCGCACCGGAGTCCTCGACACTGCAGTCAGCGCCACAATCACCCTCGCTGATGGCACCGCCACCTACCCTCAGGATTACATTAACACTCCCATACAAGTCAACTTTGCCCCAGGAGAAACAGCTAAGACGGTAGCTATTCCCATCGTTGACGATGCCAGTGTCGAAGGTTCCGAGACGATTAATCTGATATTAACTAACCCCAGCTCTGGTGCCACCACCGGCACTCAGAATATGGCGGTTCTGGAAATTGTGGACAATGACACCGCACCCACTCCCACACCCACTCCCACTCCCACACCCACTCCCACACCCACTCCCACTCCCACTCCACAACCTCCCGGCACATTGGAGTTTCTTGACACCAGTTTTCTAGTCAGCGAGGATGGCACTTCCCAAGCAGCTGTTACCCTGACTCGCACCGGCGGTAGCGCCGGCACAGTTAGCGCGGCACTCACCCTTGCCGGTGGCACCGCGCAGGCGCAGGCGGACTACAGCAACACCCCGATAAATGTCACCTTTGCTGATGGGGAAATCATTAAAACTGTCAATATCCCGATTGTGAATGACACCTTGGTTGAAGTCGCTGAGACAGTCAATCTCGCCTTAGTTAACCCCATCGGCGGTGCAGCAATTGGCCTGAAGAATACGGCTACCCTCACTATCGCCAGAAGCGATATGCCGGCAAAGCTTGACTTCGAGGGCGTTGGGAATTTAGACCCGCTGGGAGCTTTTTATGCCCCTCAGGGCATTTCTTTCTCTAGCAACTCTCTCGGCATTATTGATACCGATGCCTTGGATGCTTTGGGCGCAAAAGATGAATTTGGCGGAAATTTTGGGACACCGCCTTCCGGGATTACTGCCCTGACTTATGGCCAAGGTTCTGAAATTGTCATGAATGTAGCCGGCGGATTTGACGCGCAGCTGTCGTTCTTCTACGCTTCTCCTTTTCGCAACCACACCGTCACTATTTATGAAGGTGCCGGTGCGGCAGGCAATATCTTGGCATCCCTGCCTCTATCCAGAACCCCAGCCGGTGACTTCCCCGATGCTTACAGCGAGTTCACTCAGGTAACAATCCCTTTTTCAGGAATTGCCCGCTCCGTCTCTTTTGGCGATTTTGCCAATAAGATTATCATCGACAGCATCTCCCTGGGTTAGTACCAGAAACCCGGTTTCTTAAAGAAACCGGGTTTCTCAGTACCGTCGGTTGAGCGCAGGCGAGACGCCCGCGTCTGCATCTTAAAAACGTAGGACAGGGGTTCCCTCCGCCCCAAAAACCGCTGTCCCAAAAACCGTGTGATCCCGTCCCCACTCATCTAATTCCAGAGCGGGGAATAATCACATCTGTCGGATCAAATGCCGGCACGATTCCTCGCTCTTGTGCCGAAATTCCTGACAGCCCTTGGTTGCCCTCCAATGCACCACCAGGGGTGCCACCCCCCAGAGGATCGCTGTTGCCATTTAGCCCGTCATTTAAGAAAGTGTTTTTAAACCCCCTCTGGTTAAAACCTCTTCTTTCTTCCTCGGAAAAGTTGGGTTTAAGCCTTTGGCGTGCTGGTGGCGCGGCGACGGAATTTGGTGCCGTTTGCATTAGCGCACAAGCTTCTTTGGAGCATTGCCCGCTGGCTTCTATTTCGCCCGCACTAGCCACCCAACAAGGTAAAAGCCAAAAGCCAAAAGCTAAAAAAAATATACCGCTTAAACTCGTTCCTAGCCTCTCTCTGGGAACGCCTCCCCAGAGGCTCTGCCTCGTTTCATAACCCGCAAATGTTAGGCTTGTAAATTGCATATATATCACTCCTGGAAGCGAAAATTAAGGTGTTAGTTTTTTTCCCTCGTTTTGCTCGTTCCCAGCCTCAGGCTGGGAACGCCCCTCTGTCGGATCTGACTTGAAAAGGTTTGTAGTTGGGCTTTAGCCCTACCGAGGACAGGCCATACGCCTGTCCTATGCCTTATATTTGTTTCCTCGTTACGGGACTCTGACTTGAAAATAGTCCTGTAGGGGCTTGCGCCCCCGTGCTCGCCCCGCCAGCTGCGACAATTTTCATTGGTGGCGGTGTGCGCAGTTCATCGTGACTGCCTCCTTTTGTCCTGGAGGCGGGGCGAGCTTTTGGGCTTTAGCCCAACTACGAACTTTTGGGCTTTAGCCCAACTACGAACCTTTGGGCTTTAGCCCAACTACGAGCTTTTGGGCTTTAGCCCAACTACGAACCTTTGGGCTTTAGCCCAACTACGAACCTTTGGGCTTTAGCCCAACTACGAACCTTTGGGCTTTAGCCCAACTACGAACTTTTGGGCTTTAGCCCAACTACGAACTTTTGGGCTTTAGCCCAACTACGAACTTTTGGGCTTTAGCCCAACTACGAACCTTTGCCCTATGTCCCGCACATCTTAATATTTTATTAAATTACAGAAATAATTGCTACTAAAATCTAAAATTCGTGCGGATCGTCCCCACAAAGATATCTCCGTTTCCCGCATCGTGGTCTGCATTGGTTACAATAAAAAAGCCCGGAGTTATGGATATATTGTCACTCACCCGGAAGCGGTAGAAAACCTCAAAGTGCAAGGACGTGTCCTTATCTTCGCGCACGTCGTTTCCACTGACTAACTTGGGCGGCTGGCCAAAAAGAAACGCTAGCAAGTCTCCCTGTCTGCCAAATGGATCGGACAAGCCCAAAGAAAACAGGTAAGTGGTCGCAGTCGCAGAAGCAGATGACTCTAGGGAATCCGTGAAAATCCACGCCCCCCAAGTTCCTAAGGTAACATGAGGATTTACGCGCCACTGCAGGGAGCCTCCCACAGCATTAATCTGCACCGGATCGGGCTGAATTAACAGCCCAGATGTGTCGGCATTAAAGCTGCCGGTGAAGGTATCTAACCTACCGTCGTTAGAGTAGGCGTTCACATAAGTCAAACCGGCAAGAATGTTGCCTGCCGGTTTGACTAGCAGTTGCGCTCCCAAGGCACTGTGGTCTGCGCCAAATACGCCCAGACCTCTCTCCGGAGTACTGCTGCCCCTGGTGCCGTAGGCTACTTGTAAGCGTACCGTATCAGCCACCAACCAGTCAAATCCCACACCGGCATCCAAACTGCCAATTTTGAAAATCGGACTTGCCTCGGCAAAGCGGGAAATCGCTCCCCGACCGGCATCGAAGTAGGCAGAGTTGGCGGTGAGAACGCTGCTCAAGCTAAAACCCACCGGTCTGACGGTAAAGACAACTTGATCTCCAAAGGCGGGAAAGCGATATTCGAGTTTATCTAAATGTATCTGGTTCTCTAAACCGGCTTGGTAAGAAAGCAGAGCCATATCCGTATTCAGGGCTTCTGGGCTGGCAAACCCCCGACCGTCAAAATTACCTGTGGCCAGTTCCAGTCGCAGCCGGTCTTTGCCTGTGAATGTGGAGACAATACCCAGTCGCGCCAGGTGAGTCAGTACCACATCCTTTTCCCCTCCAGAACCCGCACCCGTTCCAGCTGCGCCGGTTAAGCCAAAAATAACTTCTCCTCCGAGTACAGCCGCAGTCGAGAATTGCTGCGCTTCCAGTTCACCGGCACGCGCTTCTAGCGGATCAACACGATTTCTCAAGGTTGCCAACTCGCCGGCAAAGTCCGCTTGCAGTTTTTGCAGCCCCGCCAAATCTTCTTTGGTAATTAAATCTTCTGTTGCTGCTGGCTTATTGGCAGCAATCAGTTCCCCGATCCGGGAGATGCAGGCGTTCAAACCGGCAGCAAATTCATATCGCGTCAAGCCGCGATTTCCCCGGTAGCTGCTATCAGGATACCCTGCAATACAGCCGTAGCGCTCTGCCAGGTTCTGCAATGCCTGAAACGCCCAGTCACCAGGCTGCACGTCCGCTAGCTGCGAGACTGAAGTCACTTGCGCCATCGGATCTTCTTCCGCTGCCGGTGCGCCTGCGCTTGTGGAATCGCCTGGTATTGCCGGCACCCGGCACTGATCGTCGGTCAGTGGGCACTGGCTATCATCAGTTCCGGAGGCGGCGGGGGCAGCAGTTCTCTCCGCCAAATCCTGGAAATGGGATTGAAATAACAAAGTCCCGCTCGGCTTTTTTGTAGATTCATCATTCGGTATTTCTTGCACTTCATTTCGATATTCGCTTATCAAATCATTGCTCTCAACATCTTGATATGAAATCAATTCCGTTAAATTAGTTAGATAATAAGCTGTCGGTGTCCGGGCGTCTGAGAACTCGGGAGAAAGAGGGCCGGTGGGGCTAATTTCAGGGGTGGCAGGGATGACGCCCTCAGTTGCAGGGGCGACAGGCGTTCCTACCGAGAAACCGGCTGCCGGTGCCGACAAAGTTGCTGGTTTCTCAGACGCTTTTGCCAAAGCTGCCGGTGCCGCCAGCAGGAGTATTGCCAGACTCGGTAAAAAATGCCTCATGCAGATGATTGCTCCTCACAGTTAGATAGCATACCAAATTCGCTAGATGCTTCGCTCAATTAGGCCAGAATACTTATAGCACTTTTCACTTGCGTGAAGTGCACTTTTATCCCCCCAACCCCCCTTAAAAAGGAGGGCTAACTTCTTCCCCCCCTTTTTTAGGGGGGGTAAGGGGGGGATCAATACCTGTACCTCACTCAGCTGCAATCTGCTATAATTGCCTGACAAATCCAGGTCTGCGTACTGGATATCTTTAATGTTATTTAACGCTCCTTACAGGAGTCATCTAGCAATATAGCGCCACATCCCCCAGAAGGGCCATCCCTGAGCAGCGACGGCAAATCAAACGTGAACGCTTTGTATATATCATCGATCGTATCCGCCCGGGGTTTATTGGCCATCCCAGCAGCAATCACCTCGGGCGCTACCGGCTGAAAATTAAACTTCAGCTGCAGGCGCTCCGCTTCGGCTTGGCTAATAAAGTGTATCGTTTGCATGCCGCAGCTGTTGTTGGCGCTCAAATCCGGATCGATACAGTACACGTCCTTCTGGGCCCGCCCGCGCCCGTGAATGCCGATTAACTCCGCTTTGCCATTAAACACAGGGCCACCGCTCATGCCCCGGCGGGTTTGATTGTCATAGAGCAGGCTATAGCCGCCATCCGCTGAGGGGGGAGTGACAATTGCCGTCAGCGTCCCGGGGGAAAACTCCCGCACCCGGCGAGCGCTCTGATCATCAGGATTTGGCCAGCCAGAGACAAACACCTGCTCCCCTTTGCGCGTCTGGTTTGAATGTCCGATCGGGGCAATTGCATATTTGCGATCACTTTCAAATTTAACAATCGCCAGATCGAATCCAAGGATAATTTTTCCTCGCTGTTTGTCCTCGCTGCCAAACGGGTGAATGTTGTCGTCAGTCTTGACATCATCGACAAAATGAACTTCCCCGTCGCTGGTTCGCACCCCGTACACCACTTCTCTCGTCCGGACAACGTGCAGCGCTGTTAATACATAATACGTCTTGCCACTGCGGGCCACAATTACCCCAGAGCCGGGGTTCCATTCCTGTCCGGATTCAATATCGCCCTTTTGCAAACCCTGGGCAATCACCACTGTCGTTTGGGAAGCAACAGCATCAATCTGTTCTTTTGTGAACTCTTGATCTGCCCTCAGAGGTATGGCGATTGCCAGTGCGGCTGCTGTTCCCATCACACAGGCAGATAAGCGGCCATAAAACATGGCTTAAATTGCTAATTTATAATTTATAATTGTGGGTTTATGTCAGTCTCAGAAAGCGCCGCAATAAGACTTGCTTCCCAACTTTCCATCTAGGGCAGGAGTGCCAATTCCTGCTCAGGGGGTAACTTGGTGCCAGCAGTACTGAAGTGACTTGAGTATTCAAGAGAAAACATACCTCCTTAGAGGAGCGACTCCTTTAACAGCATCGCCCGCTCGGTTCGCTTGCGTTTTATACAGCCATTAATCAATAGATAACCATCAAAGAAGTTTCAGGGCTTCTCAGGTCAACCCTAAAAGCAAGGAATTGCAAAAAAAAAGTATGTCAGCGACCCCCTGCAGCAGGCTAAAGCCCGAAGCGGACTCCTGTCGGCTGCATCACTTGAAAAGTCCCTGGATTACCTGTTGCAAAGGCACATAGTCTTGCCCACCAGACTCTTGAATCGGGCTGCCGGTCGCCGCACTCAAAGTTGTTAACAGTTTGTTGGGCTGGTTCCCCTGCTTGAGAGTGAACAGCAAGTTGTTTTCATTGCAGCCCGATGTCGTATTGTTAACAGCACAGAGTACGGTCTGCCGGTTCACCCGACCTGTGGTCAAATACACGCTATTGAGTGTGCCGCCATTTTGTGACAGGACATTGTTCAGCCGGTTCGTAACGTCTTTGCAGCGCTGCTCGGGCGGAAAACCGGCACTGCTGAACTCCTCTGTTGTCCATGCAATCATGGGATTTGAGACAGTTCCATTCTTGCTGACAGCAACAGTAACATAGGAGTTATCCACTACCTTGCACTGAAACGAGGCTACCGCACTTGCTGACTGTGCGAAACTGCTTTGCGCAGTTAGAAAAGGAACCTGTGTTGCCACTAAACTGGCGACGGTTAAACGCAATATCCGTTTCATACTCATCTTTTTAAAACCCGCTGGATACTCCTGCTACACCTTCAGGCGGCGGGAGAGGAAAGCGGGGCGGGATGTGCCACTTTCCTACTGTCACAGTGTTCAGTTTTTAGCGCTGTTCGCCTGGAACCAAGCTAAACCTTTATGGGCGCTGGGCATCTGGCATCAAGCATTGGGCATTGACAGCTGGGAGAGTGGAAAAGCCGTGTTAGCGCTTGTCATTTTACCCTTGAGCGATAGTCTTGAGAAGGGTGGTGTTGCCCCCCCACTTCCCTGCAGTCACCTTTTGGGCTGCTGCGCCTTGGCAGTTCCGTTCCCTTGTTTCGCCCCCACAGCAGATCGGGAGAACGCCAGTGTCTCGTTTAAATGGGCTGTTTCAGACTGGCAGCGTCGGCACCTGCCGGGGGCCTGCCCCTAAAGGGCCCACCGTGACAGAAACTGTCACAACCAGTTGGGTTACTGGCACACACATCTCTGTGGTGGTCTGATAGACGCTATCGCTGTTGAAAATTCTCCTGAGTTTGAGAAAAAATTTTTAACCCCCTGACTAACGCCTAGTTTATGCCCGGTCAAGGCGCGGCGGCTATCTGGCAGTTTAAAGATTCTGTGAACTAATCACCGATTTGTGCGAAAATTTGAAATGGCGAGCAATTCGGGGGGGAATGGGGGAAAGATTTCTGGAGAGTGAATCTTTGCAAACGGGATTGAAACAAGCACACAAACAAACACACAAACAAAGGAGTCCCTTGAGTCCGCTGAAAGTCTTTGTGTACGGAACCCTCAAACCAGGGGAGTGCAATTACCAGCGCTACTGCACCGGCTTTGTTGTGGCGGCTGAACCGGCAGTAGCCCGTGGCCAGCTGTTTGCCCTGCCGGTGGGATACCCCGCTATGACCCCAGGTGATGGCTTAGTCCACGGAGTTTTGCTTTCCTTTGCCAGCCCTGCTATTTTGCGCAACCTCGACGAGCTCGAAGATTACGACCCTCACCGGCCCACATCCCAAAACGAATACGACCGGCAGCAAATCGAGGTCTTTAATCCCGCTCTCCAATCCCTAGGGCTAGTTTGGGCCTACTTGATGACTCCCGAAAAGGTGCGGCGCATTGGCGGCGTCCCTATTCCTGCCGGTGTTTGGAGTGCCGGTCGCTAACTGGACGCTGGACATTCCTCCTCATCCCAGAACGGCTCCTAATTGCGATTAATCAACCGGACTAAATATTAGATATATAGCGGCTCTAAATGATTTGTGAAATCTGTGAGCGGCCAGAAACCCGGTTTCTTTGAGAAACAGGGTTTCTACCGCTATATGCGGTCAACACTTGGGGAACCTCCCAATTTAATATCCAGTTGAGATAGATAGTACTTTTTTCACTAGCTGAAAAGGCGTTCCAGCCGTTTTTTTCAATTACATTATCCAGGCATACAAAATTCAGGCATTGGTATGACGGCTCGCCCTTCCTATCTGCCCAAAGGAGGCAGAGCCGACCGGACGGCGTTCAATGCGGCCAGGCTGGGAACGAGGGATATAGCAATTTCACGCTCGGTTAGTACATGACTGTCTATTGCCACATCTGCGTTAATCAGCTACAGGCTGCGGTTCAATATTTAAAACCGCAGCCTGTAGCTGATGGACGCGGATAGGAGAACATGCGAATGTCCTAATTATCCCTCTTCTGTCAAACCAGGGTGAAAGCCCGATAGCGCAAGCGGGACGCGAAAGCGCGTCCTTCTCTCGTTGCCTGAAATGACGCTTTCGAAAGTCGAATTGCCCCAAAGTGACAAAAGAGGGTTATAGCAGCAGATCCTATTGATTAGGACATTAAGGCATGCATGCGCATGGCCCCTGGCGCTCACGCCCCTGGCGCATGGGAAAGACTCACAGATGCATGCGTTCTGGCCCAATCGCCCACTGCCCCATCGCCCACTGCCCCAATGTCCATGTCCGCGCCCTAAGTGGCTACTGCTATAACAGGTTGAGGACTTGACACTTTGGCCAGCCATTTTGGTGCCCATTGGGCACCAAATTTTCCCCTAGCCCTTGGCCATAACCAACAGTTCTATCAGCTGGGGCCTCAGTAACAGGTTGAGGACTTGACACTTTGGCCCGCCATTTTGGTGCCCATTGGGCACCAAATTTTCCCCTCGCCCTTGGCCATAACCAACAGTTCTATCCCTCTTTTGTCAAACAAGGGTGAAAGCCCGATAGCGCAAGCGGGACGGGATAGCGTCCTTCTGTCGTTGCCTGAAATGACGCTTTCGAAAGTCAAATTGCCCCAAAATGACAAAAGAGGGCTATAGCAGTATTCACGCTCGGTTATGACATTAATGGCATGGCGCATGGGGCTCATGCGCATGGATCGGGGCGCAGAGGAAAGACTCACAGATGCATGCGTTCTGGCCATGCATGCGTTCTGGCCATGCATGCGTTCTGGCCATGCATGCCCTGCATGCGTGATGCCCATGTCCGCGCCCTAAGTGGTTAGTGCTATAACCCTCTTTTGTCAAACAAGGGTGAAAGCCCGATAGCGCAAGCGGGACGGGATAGCGTCCTTCTGTCGTTGCCTGAAATGGCGCTTTCGAAAGTCAAATTGCCCCAAAATGACAGAAGAGGGTTAACCCTCTTCTGTCAAACCGGGGTGAAAGCCCCATCTGTCGTTGCCTGAAATGGCGCAAATTCGTTAAATTGCCCCAAAGTGACAAAAGAGGGATAATATGGTAACAGCTATATCCCTAAGCCACTGATGTCGTTTAACTAAGCGAGCGAGTTACCCCGCCCACTCGTTTTCAGAACCGGACGTGAGAGTTTCCCCTCATCCGGCTCCTCAGTTGCAGGACTCTTGACATGAGTGCCAGACCCATGATATCGGGACTTCAAGTCATGGCAATGTCTGTGGAGTAATTGCAGGTTTTCAAAGGTGTCCCTTCCCTCCTTGGATTTAGGTTGGATATGGTCTACCTCCCACAAATCTCCCGGTCTGAATGTCAGTCCGCAGTAAGCGCATTTACCCTTTTGTCTCTTGAGCAGCTTTGCTTCTCTCACGGAGATTTCAGGGTGTGCGCCCATCCTCGTACTCCAGTACACGAGGTCGCCATCATCGGGGCTAGCTTCTCCTTTTACCTTTGTATGCCTCACAATCGGGGTTTCCGAGTGTTTCCGCCGGATTAGGGGGTTGCCATCCTCTCTGGTGGCGAATGTCCAATGGTCATTCCCGATGGTGTGCCAATATTTCTTTACGCACCACGCTCCTGTTTTGTTGGGATGGCGGCGGTGCGACCAGCGTCGGAGTTTGGAATATAAGTCGCTGTCTAAACTTGAGAAGGTTTCTTTGCTGCATACCGCTGAGTAGTAGTTGGCCCATCCCCGGATTATTGGGTTTAGATGCTTTATCAAGGCTGCCTGAGGGGCTGCTTTGTGGGCATCAATGATCTCTACAATCTTTTCGTAATGCAGTTTGACCTTTTTATCCGCTGGCTTGATGATTATCTTGAACCCTAGTCTTTGGCCGTTTGTGTTTTTCCCTGACTGATGCTTTCCCACAGGGAACTGCCTTACTGTGAACCCCAGGAAGTCAAACCCTGGTTCTGTGCCATCAGGCATTTTGTGCAGTGTGTGGGTAATCCGGGTCTTGGACTGGCTTAGTTCCAGTCCAATGTCTTTTAACCAGTCGGAGATTATCTCTTTGCACCGCTGAACTACGTTGAGGTTTTCATGGAGTGCCACAAAATCGTCAGCGTAGCGGATTAGGCTGAGGGCGCTTTTGTTTACTAACCTTGCCCCTTTCAAGGTTTCTGCATATTGTTTAACCCTTTCCTCTAATCCATGCAGCGCGATGTTGGCCAGTAAGGGGGATATCACCCCTCCCTGTGGTGTGCCTAGGCTCGTTTCCTCAAACACCCCAAAATCCATTACCCCACTTTTGAGCCAAGCATAAATCTGGCGTCTGAGTGAGGGGAATGTATCCACTTTTGCCAGGAGGCCCTTGTGGTCTATCCTGTCGTGCAGTTTGGCGATGTCGGCGTCCAGCACATATTTGGCCTTGTATCGATTCGCCAGGAATATCGCTCCGATGGCATCGTGGCAGGAGCGCCCTGGTCTGAAACCATAGCTATTAGGTTCAAAACGGGCAACACATTCGGGTTCCAGGGCTTGCTTCACAAGAGCCTGCAATGCGCGGTCGTAGATTACGGGTATCCCTAATGGCCGTTTTTCATCCTGACCGGGCTTTGGTATCCATACCCGACGTGTCGGTTCCGATTTCCCGGTCAGCTTTAGTTGGCCTACCAAGGCGAGACGTTGCTTTGGGGTTAACGATTTAACGCCATCCACACCTGCCGTCTTCTTGCCCTGGTTATCTTGCGTGACCCGTCGTACCGCAATCATCTTGGCACTCCATGAATGAAGTAAGGTTTTCTGGAGTCTGCGAACAGACTTGCGTTCGCCACGCTTGCTGGCTTGATAAATCCGCTTCTGGAGCTTGTACACGCGACGCTCAAGTTTCTTCGAGTTGACCTGGTTCCACTCTTGCGTCTCGGTCATCCCATCCTGAGTTGTTAGTTCTGCTTTAGGCATTTGCACTCTTTTTTCACAGCTTTATCATTCCTAACAACCGGGTGTCCGTCTGCATATCCCTGCCATTACAGCAGGGCGGAAAGCTTCTGACACCATCCTTCCCACCCGCGTCCTTCCCAGAGCTTGCATCTTGGTTGATTGCCTCAGACTCGACCTTCTGAGGAGACATTGGATGGGTTACTTCGTTCCAGACAGTTATTTGTTTGAGATTTTAGAGCGGTACTGTCCACCGGGTTTTCGGTGTGTGCCTAGCAGTCCATAGAAGACTGGCTGCCTCCCGTTCCCTTTGACTTTTGTCTCCAGCCTTGAACAGCCTTATTGTGGCTGGTTTCATATGACGATGGTTCAGGCGTACCTTCCTTTCGTACCCATGACCTCTTGCTGACGATACCGCCAATGGCAGGCAGCAGAGCGCCTTTTCTGTCCCGCTTCAAGGATTGATGACCAATCGCTACCTTGGGGACAGCGCTTTCAAGCCGGCACTTGACTGGTAGGACTTGGCCAATTGGCCTCACCTACATAACTGTCCAGTTGTCAAGGTTCAGTTTCCTGTACCAAGCTGGCCGTCCCTGACCGTTACTGGCCATTTAGGCACAAACGAATCGCACCGTGCCCAATATGACTAATGCTATACTGAAAAACCCGGTTTCTTTAAGAAACCGGGTTTCTGAGTCACACTTCATCAAGCGTGAAAACCGCTCTAAATTCGCGGGAAGCTGGCAGATGTCTTTCTGTCAGCTGAATCCTGAAAACAGGACTTTAACTTTTTATTCAACGATCAGGGCGCGGTTGACCATCGACTTATCTTTGGGAGTGGCTGATGGCTTAGGAATCGGCACAATAGGGTCGTTCAAAGCAATCATCAACCGCTGCTCCTTCGCAGCCCCAGCCCTCACGGAAGGCACCGGGGTTTGAGAGGAGTTCGTCCCCACCTGAGGAGCTCTGGACTGCTCGCCGGGAAGGACTCCAGACACCGCCGCGATCAACATCGCCGCCACCGCCGCCGCACCGCCCCAAAGCACCGCCAGCTTGGGCCTGCGATCCAGACGGGCGAAAACTTTTTCTACAGTTTTTTCCACCGGCTGCTGTGCAGGCACCGGCATGTTTTGCAACCCTGACCGCAGACTCAACAGTCGGGCGTACAAACCTTGCACCTCTGCATCGCAGGCCAGCCAGCTTTCCACTTCCTGCCGCTCCCCTGCTGTCACCTCACTGTCCAAGTAGGCGCTGAGCAGCTCAAAGCGGTCGCGCTTGAGCGTGTGCGCCGCGCTGGCTGGCGCAAGGCTGTCCAGTTTGGCGAACACCCCCTCCAGGGTTTGCTCGACAGATAGCTGCGCCGCCGGTGCCGGCATCGCCTCTATTTCCAGGCGCAGATTCAGCATTTGGGCGTGCATCCGCTGTACCGCCGGCTCTGACAGCAGCCACTCTTCGACTTGCTGGCGTTCTGCTGCTGTCACCTCCCCATCAAGGTAGGCGCTCACCAATTCAAAGCGGTCGGGTTCCAGCCCCAGCGCTGCCGGTTCTGACTGCGCTGAGCTGTCCAGCTTGGCGAACACACCCTCCAGGGTTTGCTCAGCAGATAGCTGCGCCGCCGGTGCCGGCATCGCCTCTATTTCCAGGCGCAGATTCAGCAGTTGGGCGTGCACCCGCTGTACCGCCGGCTCGCTTGAGAGCCACTCTTCGACACGCCTGCGTTCTGCTGCTGTCACCTCCCCGTCGAGATAGGCGCTCACCAGTTCAAAGCGGTCGGGTTCCAGCGCCAGCGCTGCCGGTTCTGACTGCGCTGAGCTGTCCAGCTTGGCGAACACCCCCTCCAGGGTTTGCTGCACCGATAGCTGCGCCGCCGGTGCCGGCATGGCCTCGATTTCCAGGCCCAGCGCTAGCAGTTGGGCGTGCAACCGCTGTACTGCCGGCTCGCTTGAGAGCCACTCTTCCACTTGCCTGCGTTCTGCTGCTGTCACCTCCCCGTCCAGATAGGCGCTCACCAATTCAAACCGGTCGAGAGCGACCGGCTGCGCTGCGCTGGCTGGGGCTTGACTGTCCAGTTTGGCGAACACAAGTTCCAGGGTTTGCTCCACCGATTGCGGCTGAGCTGGTGCCGGCATTCTCCCTATCCCGTGGCGCAGATTCAGCAGTTGGGCGTGCCAGCGCTTGATCGCCGGCTCGCTTGAGAGCCACTCCTCCACTTGCAGGCGCTCTGCGGCTGTCACCTCCCCGTCGAGGTAGGCGCTAAGCAATTCAAAGCGTTCTTCTTTTAGCCCGTTGACAGCATCTTTACGGTCGGGGTGACTGCCGCTGTTTCCTGCGGGAGAATCCCCCTGGAAATGCTGTCTGGAATCGTCATAGAACTCAAAGTTAGGGGTCATTGGAACACCACCACCAACTCAAAATGGGTAAAGCACCCGGATTGATCTTTAAAATTTACTTTACTAGCGAGAGGACGGTTTCCGCGTGCGCTCCAGTCTCCTGTGCGCAAGCCACCTTCAACCCAGCCCCCTTTGCCTGTCCAGACTACCGCCCCTCCAAATAGTTTTGCAGTTGGAATTGCAGGCGCTGGCGGGCTCTAGCAATTCTAGACTTTACGGTTCCCAGGGAGACGCCAGTGATTTCCGCAATCTCCTCGTAGGCCATCCCTTCAATTTCTCTGAGCACTATTGTCGTGCGGAACACCTCCGGCAGGTCAGCTATCGCTTCCCGGAGCCGGTCGTAAAACTCTGCGGTGGTCAGATTTTCTTCTGGTCCTGGATCGTCCGAGGCAATTTCCCAATCCATCTCTCCGTCCTCCACCAGTCGGGGGGCGTCTAGAGACAGCGGATCGCGAACCCGTTTGCGCTTGCGCAACTCGTCATAGAACAAGTTGGTCGCAATGCGGCTCAACCAGCCCCGGAACTTTACTGGATCGTTCAACCGCTTGATGTTGCGGTACACCCGAATCCACACTTCCTGAGCCAAATCCGCCCGGTCCTGCCAGTCAGGTGCCAGGTGGTACAAAACTTTTTCTATATGGGACTGATACCGGCGCAACAATTCAGCGAATGCAGCCCGGTCGGGGTTCAGCCCCTCTTGACACCGCACAACCAAGTCGTAGTTAGAAAGTTTTTCTGCTGGGACTGGCACTTGATGGAACGCTGCCTCACCGGTCTTTGACCAAGATAAAGGAAGAGACTGACTCATTGGCGGAATTGCCTTTTTAACATTCCACCATTGATGACGCTGCTATTTGAGAAAAGTTCCCGACGGGTAAAAGTCGGCTCTTCCTGGCGGGCTCACCCTAGATTTGGGCTGGTCTGCTTTTTTCTTTGTGGGCCCGCCCCGACACGGATCGGGCAGCAAACGGGATCTCCCAGTGCTCTAGCCCTATCCTGCCTGCTTTTGCAGCGCCTAAAAAATAATAATTTGATTCTAGCAGTTCGCAGCTCCTGCTTCCAAGCAGGCTCCGATACTCACCCAACTGCCCGATCCGTCGCGAGCGTGTTCTTTTTTCCAGATCGGGGCGTTGTGCTTGAGGGTGTCAATCGCATACTGGCACGCTGAAAAAGCCTCACCCCGGTGGGGGCAGCCCACGGCCACCAGGACGCTGATTTCACCCACCTGCAGGCGACCTGTGCGGTGGTGAATGGCGACGCGATTCACATCTGGCCACTGGCGGCGGATATCGCCTGCGATTTGACTGAACACCCGCAGCGCCATCGGTTCGTAGGCTTGATACTCCAGCGCCACCACCGGCTTGCCGCCGGTTTGGTTGCGAACTGTCCCGCTGATCAGCACCACGGCTCCGTTGCCCGGATCGTCGGCCAGCGCGTAGACTTCTTCCAGGGACAGGGGAGCAAAGGTGATCGCAAAACTATCTTTGCCTTGTCCCTGACTGGGAGGGTTGAAAGGAATTGTGGTTGCAATATTCATCACTCTTTGCTATTATAATAAATTTGGGGGAGCGGGGGAAGTCTTTCTGTCAGCTGAATCCTGGAAATGGGATTGAAACAAAGAAAAACAAACCAATCTAAATCTTGCCGCCGCCCATCAGGTACAGCAGGGCCATGCGGACAGCGACGCCGCTGGTGACTTGCTGGGAAATTAAGCTAAATTCAGGGTCGTCCATCAAGTCAGAAGCGATCTCTACGCCACGGTTGACCGGCCCGGGGTGCAAGACCTTAACATCTGGCTTGCAGAGCTTCAAACGAGCGCGGGTAATGCCAAACAGCTGGTGGTACTCCCGCAAACTGGGCAGCAGGTTCTGCTCCATTCGCTCTTTTTGCAGGCGCAAGGTGATCACAAAGTCGGCATCTTGCAGCGCCGGCTCGACTGTCCAGTGGAGGAACAGCGGGCCCGGTCTGTCGGCACCCATTTCGGCAAACAGCATCGGGCACAGTGTCGGTGGGCCCGCCAGATGCACCTGAGCACCGCTGGCCGTCAAGCTCCAAATATTCGACCTAGCCACTCGTGAGTGCAGGATATCGCCGACAATAGCGATTTTTTTGCCTTTCAAGAGGTCGAGTGCGGGCCGGTCTGGATCTAGGATCGAGCAAATGGTAAACAGGTCGAGCAACGCTTGCGAGGGGTGTTCGTGCTGGCCATCACCGGCATTGAGGATGCCAACTCGCGCCTCCAGGCGATCCATCTCCATTGCTATCGCTTGCGGCACACCGGCTTGCTGGTGGCGGATCACCATCATGTCGGTTCCCATCGCCACATAGGTCTTAGCCGTATCCAGGATGGTTTCCCCTTTGGTTAGGGAAGAGGTTGCCGGTGCGAAATTCAGCGTATCGGCGGACAGGCGCTTCGCCGCCAGCTCAAAACTGCTGCGGGTGCGGGTGGAGGGTTCAAAAAACAAATTCGCCACCAACAGGCCCTGGAGTGCCGGCACTTTCTTCAGCCGGCGGGAGAGGACTTCCCGAAAGCTGCTTGCCGTCTGCAGCACGATGTTGTATTCATCCGCACTAAAGTCAGCGAGGGAAAGAACGTGGCGGCGAGTCCAAGTGGGCGTAGCCATAATTAAGACTTATTTGGGATTTTAGATTTTGGATGCATGGATTCCCCCCCGCACATGCACGGGTTTTTGTTTGCCGCAAAAATACTATTTATCTCACCTGCGTATAACAAGGCCGAAATCAAAAAGGAAAAGGGAAAAGAAAAAGACTCTGGATTTTCCCTGTTTCTTGTTCTTTTTTCCTTGTTCCTTTTTCGTTTCTTTTGTCAGGGCTGTAAATGCAGGACATTCAAGCTGAACGAAATCATCGACAGGAACAGCATGAACCCAACTGCATCAAGCAGAGTGGTCAGCAGCGGGCCGCTGATTAGGGCGGGGTCGAGCTTGAGGCGCTTGAAAGCCATTGGCAGCAGGGTTCCCAGCGTCACGGCCACTAAGACGTTCAGAGCCATCACCAGGCCGGCGACGAACCCGACCCACCGCTCTTGGGGGGCAGTCCAAATCAAAGATAGCAGGATCAAGGTCAGACCTAAACTGAAAGCGGTGCCCAACCCCGCCAGAATTTCCTTGCGGAGAATTTTCGGGGTGTCCAGGGGCGTCACCTCTCCCACGCCCAGCCCCCGGATGGTCACAGTTAGGGCTTGAATGCCCACCGTGCCGCCGGTGTTGGAGAAAATCGGCATGATCACGGCCAGCACCGGCACGTGGGCAATCACCGCCTGAAAGGGGGCTATGGCGCTGGCAGCTCCGATATAGAGGGCCATGACTCCCAGCAGCCAGGGCAGCCGCTTGGCGAGTGTCACCTGGGGGGGAGACAGGGCACCCTCGTCACCGCCGCTGACGCCGGCCAGTTTTTGGATGTCTTCTGTGGCTTCTTCTTCGAGAATGTCGATTACGTCGTCGATGGTGACAATCCCGACGAGCCGGTCTTCCCGGTCAACCACCGGCAGCGCTATCAGGTCATAGCGCTTCATCAGCTGGGCCACCTCTTCCTTCGGGCTTTCGGTGCGCACTTTGATGACGCGCTCACTGGCAATATCTTTGATTAGAGCTTCCGGAAGGGAAAACAGCAGCTGCCGCAGGGAGACGACGCGCACCAGTTTGCGGCTGTCATCTGTGACGTAGGCGTAGTAAATGCTTTCCTTATCCCCGTCACTGCGGCGGATCTTGCTCAGGGCTTCCCCTACGGTCAGTCCCTGGCGCAGCCCGACGTATTCAGTGGTCATCACCCGACCGGCGGTGCCTTCTGGATACCCTAGAATGGTGGCAGTTGCCTGCCGCTGTTCTGGGCTGAGCTGCAGCAGCAGCCGCTTCACCACTCCCGCCGGCAGTTCGTCGAACAGGGCGGCTCGGTCATCGGGCTCCATTGCTTCCACAATCTGGCACACCTGCACGTCTTGCAAGGAGTTGATCAGTTCTTCTTGCACTTCTGGCGGCAGATATTCAAAGACATCAATAGCTTGCGCTTTGTTGAGCAGGCGAAAGGCTATCGCCCGACGCCCCGCCGGCATCAGAGCGATGTAATCACCGGCATCGACTGCCGGTAAGCGATTCAGGGCAGACTTGAGTTGATTTAATTCGGTAATGTCCGAAACAGACTGGCGCAGTTCCTGCGTGAGCATGCAACCTCCTATGTCTCCCCCGCGCTGGGAGACAGTGCCCCCCAGGCTAGAGGAGATTGATACTACTGTGAGCGGATGGACTTCGGTCCATAAATTCCGTAAAATTCAACATCGCTTCCCCACAGGGGGAATCGCTAAATTGTATACTACCACCTGAGGGGAAAATCCACAACCCCTGCGGGCAGGTTATTTTTGCCCCGACTTACGCACAACTGTCAGAGAAACCGGGTTTCTCTTCCTGGAGTGAGGGCTGAAAGTCAAGACTGCTGCTTGAGAAACCCGGTTTCTGCCTTAGTCCTATTTGCTTGCACGCGCACCGGCTTTTTGGCAGCGCGGGGAAAACATTGTATTCTAGGGTTTGGAAACTGCCTGACAGTTAGCCACATACCACCGCCACGGCAACTCGGCACCGGCAGACAAGCCAATCCGGGTTGTCTGGACGAAGCTAATTGCGCTATTCGCCACATCCCGCTCAAACTCAGGTGTGCGGTGTTCCAGCCACACCGGCTGACCGGGGCGCAATTCCACACCATTTAGCTGCCGGTCAATCTGAAGGGCGCGGCACAGTTTGCCCGGTCCTGCAGCAATCCGGTGGGGTTTCGGTTCCTTGTGCCGGTCAATCCAAGACGGTACGGATTCCAGCTGCAAAGCGCGAATCAGGACAGCACTGGGCACCCCTTCCAGATCCGTGACGATGTTCAAGCAGTTATACATGCCATATATGAAATAGACGTAGGCTCTCCCAGCTGGCCCAAACATCACCTGATTGCGTTTGGTGCTACCCCGGTAAGCGTGGCAGCCTGGATCTCCAGGCGCGTAGGCTTCGGTTTCCACAATCGCACCCCGGATCGTTTGCCCGTCAGGCATCTGGCGCACGAGGACGCACCCCAGCAGGTCGGGCGCTACCTCTGTGGAGGGACGGGCCAGCCAGAATGGTTCTACAATCCGGTCTGCTTGTGTTAGATTCATCAGGGTGGTTTAGCCGATTTTCCCGTTAGTCTATGGAAGTTAAGTTGATTCTAGCGGTGCTGACCGCTCTGTTTATCCTCGGGAGCCTGTTCTTTGGCACCAAAAACGGATTCTACGACACGGACAACTATCACGGTAATGGCTCTGCCCATTAAACCAAAGAGTCTATTCTAAGGGAAACACCCCCCTAAGGGCGTGTTTATAAAGTCACTGTTGAGCGGCGAGTGGGGGCGAGAACCCGGGGTTCTTCTAGAGGAGAGCTCAGCTTTTCGGGCTTCCCCACCGCAAGAAACCCGGTTTCTTGTGGCTTCACTTTTTCTTTATAAATGGCCGGTCAGGGGGTGTTTTTTGAATGTGGCACCTTTTAGTCACTTATACAAGTTATATTTCGGAGCTAAAGCTACTCAATTTAGTGAGTAAGTGGTCGAAATAGGGGGCGAGAGTCTGTTGCCGGTCGGGCAATCGTTTCAGACTGGCGGCTTTGAGATTCTCTAGCCCCAGCACCATCGCATCCAGGGGGACGCGCAATTCTCGGTAGAGCAGCTGCATGTAGTGCAGCCCTTCTGGACTGGTAAACTCGGTGCTGCCACCGGCAATCCCGTAGGTGATGCAGCGCAGGAAGTGCCAGAAATCCCGCCAGCAGGCTTCTGCGCGCGCCGGTGGGTAGAGGTCGCCTCCCGGCTGGGTGAGATCCGGATATTGAGCTAAGACTTGCTCCCTGGCTTCGGCGACAATCTCAGCGGCGCTCTCGCGCAGGAACTGGGCGGCGCTGACGCAGGCGGCAGATGAGTGAGCAAGGAGTGGCGCTAAATCGGCGTCGGTGAGGTAGCGCCCTTGATCTTCAGCGGTTTGCAGGAGCTGGATGATGTCGGGGGGGTGGGAGTTTTGCCAGCCGGCAAAGCTGACGATTCTGGCTTTGGGAATTAATTCTTTGGCTTTTTCACTGAGTTGGAAATTCATTGTCGGGGGTTGGGGAAACAAGTTTTGCGCGCTTGAGCAGGGAGAGGGCGACACCGGCGACTTGGCGCACGCCGCCGTCTGGATCGCCGGCTGATTTGGCTTGCAGGGGTTCTGTGGCGGCGGGATCGCCGATTTTGGCCAGCGCTAGGGCGGCGGCTTTTCTCACCTCTGCGGCGGTGTCGTCAAGGCGCTCAATCAGCTGGAGCACCGCCGGCTGGTGCGCCAGTTGGCCCAGGGCGGCTGCGGCTTCGGCTCGCACCGCCGGCGCTGGATCGCTGAGGGCTGAGATTAATGTGCCGGTGGAGTGATCATCCCTTTGTTCTTGAGCGATATTGGCGATCGCACCGGCGGCGGCGCAGCGCACGTCTGCTGACTCGGAGCTCATCGCTTCGTAAAGCTTTTCGGCAGCTCGCGCTCCAATGAAAGCCAGCGCCCAGGCGGCGTGCCCTTTTGCGGCTTCCGGAGAATCAGATGCTATAACTTCCAGCAGTGCCGGCACTGCGGATGGCCCCATTTTGGCGAGGGCACCGGCTGCTGAGCTCCTGACAACGGTGTCGGCGTCGTTGAGCAGGGCGTTAATTAATGTGGGAACGGCTTGCGGGTAGCTGATTTTGGCCAGCGCTTTGCCGCAAGACCGGCGCACCACTGGGTTGGGGTGATTGGCGAGGGCGTCCTGCAAATAGGGAGCTGCCGGTTGGCCAATTTTGCCGAACGCCTCTACAAATCCCAGTCTCACCATCCCCCGCCCATCTGCTAGGGATTCTACCATTGTGGCCAGCAGTTGAGTGTTAGCTGGGTCAAAGGTGCCAGCGGCGAGTTGCATGTTGACGGATTCGAGCAACTCGTCTGTTTGTGCCGGTGCGCTGCTGTGGGTTTGAGAGTTAAGCATGGGTTACTGTACTGTTGAAGCAGCATCGATTGCGGCTTTCCGCGAGCGCAGATCCGAGAGCATGGCTTCAATCTGGGCGATTTCCGGATGGTTGGCTAGCTGCGCCATTGCCGTTTGCTTGGATATTTTGACTTTTTTGGCCATTTCCAGGACATCGCTGACGATCCGCTCCCGGTATCGCTCCAGTTCGGCCATCACTTCTTCGATTTCTTGCGCTTCTTGCGCCGGTGTGTTGGTTGGTGTGGTGTCAGACATATTGATCGCTTCCCGCTCAATTGCTATTGCAGCTCAGACTCGCTCTTTACTTTAGGGCATTTTGTGGCTGTTGCAAAAAAAATTTGGGGGCGGGTTTATTAATATTTTTTACAGGCGGCCAGCTTTTCTGGGAAAAGCCGCCCCTACAGCAGGGGTGCGGTATCCGCAGATGTCTGTGAGATATAGCGGTTCTCATCCGAGGTGAGGTACTGAGAAACCCGGTTTCTTTAAGAAACCGGGTTTCTGGGCCTCACGTACATCAAACTGAGAACCGCTATAAAGGATATCTGTAAATCCGCCCCTGCGCCGGCTGGCTGGTTAGTTTTACTTAGGTGATATAGCGTGCCTAAATCCTTCGTGTAAATTTCAGAACCCCGGTTTCTTTAAGAAACCGGGGTTCTGGGCCAAGAGCGGTTGCGCCAATCATTTAGAACTGCTACAGGAGGATGTCAATCTAGCGCAGGGAAGAAACCGGGTTCTTTGGCGTGGGGTTGGGGATGTCGGTGGGGTAGGGGCGGGTTTATATGGATGCGGGTTGTGTGGCGCAGATTTTGGGTGAACCCGCTCCTACAAGACATATTCATATGTAGGGGCGGGTTTACAGATAACTTCTGCCTCCCAAAGATATGTCAGATAAACCCGCCCCGACAACATGGGTCAGCTGATATGTAATTGCCCCACAAGAAACCCGTTTCTGGCAGGGGGAAAATGAACCGCCGCCCTGAAGGAGCGCCAAGGGAATAGAGGGAGGAAGTCTGAAAATTTTCTGGCGTTGGTGGTTGACAGAAGCCGGCATGTTGCGGTATATTGGTAATGTGGGAAAATGTGCCGGCATATAAGGTCGCCGGCAAACCGGGAGAGATGCCGGTTGAGGAAATTAGCGCTGCAATTGAGAAGGGCTGTGGTTAAGCCCACCGGCACGCTAAGACAAGGCTTAGGTCAATATAGCAGTTCTAAATGATTTGCGTCCCCGCTGGGGAGCCAGAACCCCGGTTTCTTAAAGAAACCGGGGTTCTGAAATTTACTCGAATGATTTAGACTCGCTATATAAATCAACTGAACATCAAGAAACCTGGTTTCTGAGGCGGGCTGTGTTACGTTTGATTATGCCGGCTTACTGGGAGGAGGCGAAAGCCCTTTTCACTGGGGTAAGTCGCCAAAGCTTTGCCGGTAGCGAGCGAGAAGAGCCTCCATTTCTTCCCGCCGCCGGCGCTCCTGTTCGGCGCGTTCCTCCGCTTGCTGTCGCGCTTCGATTTCCTGCAAGAGTTCCTGAGTTTTCTGGCGCAGCGCCTCCGCCAGCTCGGTAGGAATCAGCAATTTCTCGCCGGTATCCTCCCGGTAAAAGCCAATCAGTTTGTCCTCTACTGCTAAACGCAGTTGCAAAGGTTCACTGCGACTGTCTGTAATGGGTTCGTAAGTTTCTCCCCGCAGGCGATAGCCCCGCAATTTTTCTGCGATCCACTCGCCTTTGGGGTCAAATAACCAGTATTCCTTTACCTCTAATTGCTCGTACAGGTCTTTTTTTGAAATTCTATCCTGCTCTTCAGTCCCCTTGGATGTCATCTCAAAAATCACTGCCGGTACTTGTCCTTCTTCCCAAATTTTGTAATTGTCCCGCCCTCCGGGGGCGACATCAAAAATCACCATCACGTCGGGGGCTACTCGCAATTTGGGGAAGCCTTGGGAGTAGTAAAGGAACTGGTTGCTCAGAACAGTCGCCTGACGCCCTGTTAGGTATTGTTTGAGGACTTCTAGGGCTGTGAGCATTGCATACAGGTGGTCATAAGTTTCAGCCACGGGTTCCCCATCCGCACTGGGGTAGAAGACTTCGGTTTGTTGGGTTGGGGGTAAAATGGCAGTCATATTTAGGCCGGGTAAGAGAGCATAAGTCTATTATATAGCAGCTGTAAATGATTTGGGCTACCGCTGGGGCCCAGAACCCCGGTTTCTTAAAGAAACCGGGGTTCTGAACTTTACACGAATGATTTAGACCCGCTATATACTTTTCGCGCTGCCTTTCGTTCGTGGGATGGAAATGAACCGGCACCGTGAAAGACCGCCAAGGAAAGAGAGAGAGAAAGTTTAAAATTTTTCTTGCTTTGGGGTTGACAGAAACCGGCATCTTGCTCTATCCTAGTAGTGTGGTAATCTGTGCCGGCATATAAGGTCGCCGGCAGGCCGGGAGAGATGCCGGTGGCGACAATTAGCGCTGCAGTTAAGCCCACCGGCACTCTGGGAGGAATAGATAATCTTTGCAGGAAAGGGGGGAGTGAATGAACCGCCAAGACGCCAAGAGCGCCAAGGGAAGAGAGAGAGAAAGTCTGAAAATTTTGTTGCGCAGGGGTTGACAGAAACCGGCATCTTGCGCTAGATTGGTAGTGTGGGGAAATGTGCCGGCATATAAGGTGGCCGGCAGGCGGGTCGAGAAGCACACGGCCTATAGGGCTGGCCCCCCGTGGCCACCCCCAGTTTCGGGCTCCTTCAATCAACAATCTCTTATGTCTCCCGGCGACTCACCGCCAATCTCCTTGCAAAGTAAACGCCGCCCAGAAATAGGGAGATTTCCATTTGTCCTGTTCCCACATTTCCAGCTGCGCCTGTCGCAGGGCTTGCGCCGGCAGCATCCCTTGTGATAGCATTTTAGTGTAGAAACTCGACATCAAGGCGGCGGTAGCATCGTCGTCCACACTCCACAAAGACACGACCAGGCGGGGAGTGCCGGCATACATGAAACCGCGAGTTAAGCCCACCAAACCTTCGCCGCGCACGGAACCTCCCAAGCCGGTTTGACAGGCGGAAAGCACGACAACTTGAGCGTTTAAACTCAGGTTGAAAATGTCGTGCAGGCGCAGGAAGCCATTGATAAGATTGCCCTGTTTGTCAACTAGGGAAAGCAAGACGCCCGACAGTTCTGGGGCACTGCTGTTGACAAACCCGTGGGTGGCGAAATGCACGGCGCGGTACTGGGTTAAGTCGGTGTTGGTTAGGGTGGTTAGAGAAGCGTCAAAATCAAACGCTTGCATGGTTTGTGGTTTGGGGGCTAAGCTGAGAATGGCTTCGGCTTCTTTGCGGGTGCCGGTGAGGCGGGGAATCGGGTGTTTGATGCCAACTGAATCGGCAGAACGGTTGATTATAAAGGTAAATAAGCGGGTTTCTTGCTGTGGGTAAGAAGGGTTGCCGGTGACGCGGGAGTCGCTGGGTTCAAATACGGGATCGGCTATGAGGGCGACGGTTTTGGGGGCGGGTTGCCGTGGGGAGTCTTGTCGCAAAATCGCCAGGGTTGAGGCGGAAGGGAGGTTGATGATTTCGTGGCTAACTAATAGCGGGGTTAAATCGTTTGAGGCGGGTGCACCGGCACTACCAGATATGGGTGCCGGTAGTGCGGAAAAAGGGATGTAATTTAACACGCCATCGGGGACGATGAGCAGGCGTTTTCCGGCGAGTTTATCGGCAACCTGCCCCAGCAGCATTTGACTGAGTTTTGCGACGGATGCGTTAACTTTGGGAATGTCGGGAGAGACGATTAAATTGCGACTCTCGCCGCGATAGGCGGGATTTTGCATCAGCTGGTAGAAGGGCTCAGCAACCTTTTCGATTTCAGCGCGGGGCGGAAGTTCGTAGGCGGTTAAACTGTCGGGAGTGACTGCCCAAAGGAAACTGCGATCTTTGCCGAGGGAGTATTGCAGCAGTAAGGTGTCTTTGTCGAGTAGCTGTTGCTGAACTTGTTCTGCGGTTAGGGGTTGGGGTTGGGTGAGGGCGGCGTAGCGGGGGCTGGTTTTGCGGATTTCTGCTCTGAGTTCATCGAGTTCTCGCAGCAGGTTATCGAGTTCTTGTTTAATGGCGGTTTCTTGCTGTTCTGTGTGTTCGCCGGAAAACAATTCCATCTGGCGCGTGGCGGTGGCGTCGATGCGCTGTTGCAAATTGCTTTCTTTTTCACGCAATTGGGGGGTGATGCCTTGACGGATGTTAGCTTTGGCTTCGGTGAGAAGTTCTAGGAGAGTGCGGGCGCGGGCGCGTTCGCTGGCGTTGAAGGCTTTGAGGTCGTATCCTTTGTTGGGGGTTTGCCGGTGGAGTTGCATCAGCAAATCGATGTAGAATTCGTAGTCACCCTGGTTTTGGGCGAAGTAGGACTGCCGCAGTTTCTCGCTGTCGATTTTGGTGCGGAGGTCTTCGATAATGGCAATGGCAGCTTCTATGTCAGTCAGGGCTTCGGTGAGGTTGCCTTGGCTGCGCCGGAAGTAGGCGAAATTAAAGAGGGTTGCGGCTTCCCCCCCTCTATCCCCCACAGCTCTTAATAGGGGCAAGGCTTGGTTGAGGAATTCCAATACCTTCTGCTTTTCTCCCAGGGAGTTGTACACACCGCCAATATTGCTGAGGGTGGTAGCTTCCCCTGCTTTGTCCCCCACAAGCCGTGACAGGGGCAGGGATTGGTTGAAGTAGTCCAGCGCCTTTTGCTTGTCCCCCAGGTCGCTGTAAACCATGCCAATATTGCTGAGGGTGGCGGCTTCCCCTACTTTGTCCTCCACAAGCCGTCTCAGGGGCAGAGATTGGTTAAAGTAGTCCAGCGCCTTTTGCTTGTCCCCCAAGTCAGAGTAAACCCCGCCAATATTGCTGAGGGTGGTAGCTTCCCCTGCTTTGTCCTCTACAAGCCGTCTCAGGGGCAGGGATTGGCTGTAGTAGTCCAGCGCCTTTTGCTTGTTCCCTAGGGCGGAGTAAACCCCGCCAATATTGCTGAGGGTGGTAGCTTCCCCTGCTTTGTTCCCCATTTGCTGGAACAGGGGCAGGGATTGGTTGAAGTAGTCCAGCGCCTTTTGCTTGTCCCCCAGGTCGTCGTAAACCCTGCCAATATTGTTGAGGGTAGTAGCTTCCCCTGCTTTGTCCTCCACAAGCCGTCTCAGGGGCAGGGATTGGTTAAAGTAGTCCAGCGCCTTTGGCTTGTCCCCCAGGTCGTCGTAAACCCTGCCAATATTGTTGAGGGTGGTAGCTTCCCCTGCTTTGTCCCCCACAAGCCGTGACAGGCGCAGGGATTGGCTGTAGTAGTCCAGCGCCTTTTGCTTGTCCCCCAGGTCGTCGTAAACCCCGCCAATATTGCTGAGGGTGGTAGCTTCCCCTGCTTTGTCCTCTACAAGCCGTCTCAGGGGCAGGGATTGGTTAAAGTAGTCCAGCGCCTTCTGCTTTTCTCCCAGGGAGTCGTACACACCGCCAATATTGTTGAGGGTTACGGCTTCCCCTGCTTTGTCCTCTACAAGCCGTCTCAGGGGCAGGGATTGGTTAAAGTAGTCCAGCGCCTTCTGCTTTTCTCCCAGGGAGTCGTACACACCGCCAATATTGTTGAGGGTTACGGCTTCCC
>Ga0185317_100122_pt1 | contig 28598 bp, 23 predicted proteins | sample DevilsHole_FD_128020 | JGI IMG/M metagenome (GOLD analysis project Ga0185317, IMG submission 128020) | Groundwater microbial communities from Devils Hole, Nevada to study Microbial Dark Matter (Phase II) - Devils Hole (SPADES assembly)... | ecosystem: Environmental > Aquatic > Deep subsurface >...
CCACAGAAGAAGCAAAGCATTACAATATTGTCAATTTCAAACACCCACACGCTGACATTTTTGTATGGATAGGTGCCCCACAGCCCAGAGCAGTGAAAATCCATAGATGAGCCGTCAAAAGCTCAAACACCCACACTAAGACATAAATCAACGTCATGGCACAGCGCTACGTCCGCGTCCTAACACCAGAGGGACGGATTTACTACGGTTTATTGCAACTGAGCCGAAGCGTTCAGGTGCTCGATGCCCCTCCCTGGTTAAAAGGACAGCCCACGAACTTGCAGTTAGAGCCGGACACATACCGTCTGCTAGCTCCGTGCGCACCGTCCAAAATTGTGGCCGTCGGCAAGAATTATGCCGACCATGCCGCCGAGATGGGAACCCCCGTTCCCAGCGAACCGCTGCTATTTTTCAAACCGCCAACCGCTGTCATCCCCACTGGAGGAGAGATTGCTTATCCCCCCCAGTCACAGCGAGTGGACTACGAAGGAGAATTGGCCCTCGTCATCGGAGAGCCCTGTACCGACTGCACCCCGGAACAAGCGCAAGCCAAAATTTGGGGGCACACGATCGCCAATGACGTAACAGCAAGGGATTTACAGAAGCGGGACGACCAGTGGACGCGGGCCAAAGGGTTTGATACATTCTGCCCCCTTGGGCCGTGGGTCGTCCGAGAGTTGAGTCCGGGCGCACGCCTGCAGACATTTCTCAACGACAGCGACCAGCCGGTGCAGTCCGCCGGCACCGACCTGATGGTCTTTCCGCCGGACGTGCTGGTGTCCTATATCTCGCAGGTGATGACACTCTTGCCGGGAGATGTAGTGCTGACGGGAACGCCGCTAGGAATAGGGCCCCTGCAAATTGGCGACCGCGTTCGCGTCGAAATAGAAGGCATTGGCAGCCTGGAAAATACCGTTGTGGCGCGGCGAAATCCCAAAACGCAATAGCGCGACTCGGGTGCCATCAGGGTGTCACCCCGCCGATCAGCCGCTAGCGCACTTGCATGTGAACCGCATCGGAAAGGGTGGGAATTTCTGCGTAACGCCCCATCAGCGACTGGGCAACTGAATAGATAAAAGCTGCCAGGATGCCCAGAAATATCATGTTATAGAGAGTTTCAAGGACAAATGTGACGGGGAGGCCCTTTGCTAAAATTGGCACAACCAGACTGCAGAGAATTAAAATGATGTCCAGAAGAATTGCCTGCATGGTGTTGAAACGAATGAAGTGGCTGATGTTTTCGTTTCTCACCACGCCGAGATATAAGGCCAAGAAAATAATAAATCCTGCAAAGGGGATACCGCTGTAAATCTGTATCAAGGGCAGCAGCGGCATGAAAACCAGTTGCAAGGCCGGAAACTGGTCAAATAAAAACCGCCCAAAGTCCAGGCCATCAATCAGGGGAAGCAGATACGGCAGGCATGCAAAAATCCGGTCGGAAACAGTCGTAGACCCGCGCCAAGACATGAGGTATCCTCCTGAGCCAGAGTGTTGATCGTCAGTTTCTCCTAAACTCAGGATAGCGCACAAGCGCAGGCTAGCCAGACCAGAGGGCCAAGTCTGCGCCCATAGTCTTTCCATCCGCCCCGCAACCCGACTGCGGTGCCAATAGCGCCCCTCACTGGATATTGGCGATCCGGAAGCCCATCTGGCACTCGTACTGCTCTGCTTGGTGAGACGCAGGCTTGCCTAGCGGGTGTCCGCAGCCCAGCTGACCGTGACGCCAGCGCGGCTGACCGCTGCCATCGGCCATTAAGCAGGTCTGGCAGACTTGCTGAGGGGAAATAATTTGATCGTCCATTAAAATCACCAGCATTCCACACCTCCGATATTCCCCAAAATCCTTTGAGTTTATTCTAAGTCAGGCTTTCAGGGAGAGCGAGCCAAACAACACAAAGCTTAACGCTCGCCGCCAGAGAGCTGAAGTATCGGTTGTGTCAGTTCTAACTAGAAAATAGAAAATCGCAGCAGAGCCTGCCGGTGCGGCTCGACCGGCTCCTTCCCTCACCGGCTCGCTTCGCGACTGATTCCAGCCCAAACCAGGCGCAAATAAGGTATAATATACTTCTTTGGGAAAAACTGGCTGGCCAAAACAGCCCCCGCATTTTCGGTGGCTGAAAGCGCCAAGCGCCGGAGATTCAAACAATTCTTAACATTTCTCGTGAGGGGATTTCCCTGTGACTCAGAGTAACTCAGACATCCTGGCTGCCACCGATCCAGCTGTAGCCGAGTTGATTGGGCGCGAACTGACGCGCCAGCGGGATCACTTGGAACTGATTGCCAGTGAAAACTTTACCTCACCGGCAGTTCTGGCCGCCCAAGGCTCCGTACTGACCAACAAGTATGCCGAGGGGCTGCCCCGCAAACGCTACTACGGCGGCTGCGAGCACATCGACCGCATCGAGCAGCTGGCCATAGACCGGGCCAAGCAGCTGTTTGGTGCCGCCCACGCCAATGTCCAGCCCCACTCCGGCGCACAAGCCAACTTTGCCGTGTTCCTGGCCCTGTTGGAGCCTGGAGACACGATCATGGGGATGGATCTGTCCCACGGGGGCCACTTGACCCACGGCTCGCCGGTGAACGTCTCCGGTAAGTGGTTCCAAGTGCGTCACTACGGCGTCAGCCGGGAAACAGAACAGCTCGACTACGACCTAATCCTGGAACTGGCAAAGCAGCACCGGCCTAAATTGATCATCTGCGGCTACTCCGCTTACCCCCGCACGATCGATTTTGAGAAATTCCGCGCCATAGCCGATCAAGTGGGAGCCTACCTGCTGGCAGATATCGCCCACATCGCCGGGTTAGTGGCCACCGGCCATCACCCCAGCCCCATCCCCCACTGTCATGTCGTCACCACCACCACCCACAAGACCTTGCGTGGGCCAAGAGGCGGTATAATATTGACCGGCGACCCAGAACTGGGCAAAAAACTCGATAAAGCAGTATTCCCCGGCACCCAAGGCGGACCGTTAGAACACGTCATTGCCGCTAAAGCCGTGGCTTTTGGAGAAGCCCTCAAACCAGAATTCAAAGCCTATTCCGCCTCTGTGATTGAAAACGCCAGCGCTATGGCGGCGCAGCTGAGCCAGCGGGGATTAAAGATTGTATCGGGCGGCACAGATAACCACCTGATGCTCGTCGATTTGCGCTCCATTGGCATGACCGGCAAAATTGCCGACAGTCTCCTCGGCGGCGTCAACATTACCGCCAACAAAAACACCGTGCCCTTCGATCCAGAGTCGCCCTTCGTCACCAGCGGACTGCGGCTGGGTTCGCCGGCGATGACCACCAGGGGGATGGGAAAAGCGGAGTTTACCGAAATTGCCAATATTATTGCCGACCGGCTGCTGAATCCCGAAGATGAGGCAGTGGCCCGAGATTGCCGCCGCCGTGCCGCAGCCTTGTGCGCCAGCTTCCCCCTCTACCCCCATTTAACCGTGCCAGTACCGGCGCTGGTTTAAGTTAGACGGCTGTGCCTTTTGGGAGAAAAAGTTTGTGCCGGTGAGAGATGTGCAGCCCCAGCCGAGATTATTTCCGGTCGATTAATTACCATTAGCATCCGGAGGTAGAGAAGCTGTGATGCCCAACAAACAAGGCGCTTGCGACCAGTGCCACCCCAGCAGAGATATTATGGTTATCACTCGGCACTGCGGCCAAGCGCCATCCCTTTCTCCCCATAGCAGCAGCCCCTCTCACTCACCCCCCGACATTTTCCGGTGGCTACCTGGGATCTGTGAATGTCTGAAATATAGTAAACTCTGGCTGACAACTCCATATTCTGGCACCCTCGTTATTTCAGATGCCTCTCCATGCTGTACCACCTGGTCGCATTTCTGGTTTCTAACCTCGTTGTGCTCTGGAGCACACCAGTTGTCAAAAACATTGGCCTCAAAATAGGCCGCGTAGACCAGCCAGGTGGGCGCAAAGTCCACCAGCGCCCGATGGTGCGATTGGGAGGCGTGTCTATTTTTGCCGGCACCATAATTGCACTCCTGGCTGTCTGGAAATTGGGGGGCTTTTTAGACTATCGTGGCGCGATTCTGCCTCCCGACAAAGAATATGAAATCTGGGGCGTCACCATTGGCGGTCTGGCTTTCTTCGCGATCGGCTTGGCAGATGACCTTTTTAGCCTCTCGCCTTTTGTGCGGCTGCTGATGCAAGTCTTGGTTGCCGGTGTGGCCTGGAAAGCCGGCGTCAGCATTGATTTTCTGACGATTCCCTTTCTCGGGCTGACCCATATGGACATCCTGAGCTTGCCGATTACGGTGATTTGGCTCGTGGGCATGGCCAATGCCATCAACTGGATTGACGGTTTGGACGGATTAGCAGCCGGCGTGTCTGGGATAGCCGCCCTGGTGATGATGTTCGTCAGCCTGTTTATGCACCAACCGGCAGCAGCCCTGATTGCTGCAGCCCTGGCCGGTGGGGCTCTGGGCTTCCTGAAATACAATTTTAACCCCGCCCAGATTTTTATGGGCGATGGGGGAGCCTATTTCATGGGCTTCACCCTCGCCGGTGTGGGAGTGATTGGCTTGGTTAAAACCACTGCTGTTACCGCAGTCTTGCTGCCCTACCTGATCCTGGCCGTCCCGATTTTGGACATGTCCGCCGTCATCCTCTCCAGGCTGCGGGAGGGCAAATCACCTTTTATTGCCGACAAACGCCACCTGCACCACCGCCTGCTGCAAGCCGGTCTTTCTCACCGCTGGGCCGTCCTTTTCATTTACTCTCTCACACTCTGGGTGGGCAGTTTAGCCCTGGCTTTTTCTGGCATCGACAACGGGCTGGCTTATGCCCTCGCTGCCACTGCCCTCCTGAGTTATACCAGCTGGCGCGTCTGGAAATACGCTCGTCAATCTTAGCCCCAACCGCACCCCTCTGGATTTTTGCTCCCAAGCCTCGTTCCAATGGCTGGCATCCCACGCCCGTCTCTACCGGAAACGAGGATTTTGCATTTTTAAAGGCCGGCACTAAAATATAAAAAAAATCCAAACTATATAGCGGTTTTCATCTGAGTGAGGTATTGAGAAACCCGGTTTCGTCAAAGTTACCGGGTTTCTGGCATGTACTTCACAATCTAAAATCTAAAATCTAAAAGCTAAAATCTGCAATCCCATGAGTGCTGAAATTATCTGTGTCGGCACAGAACTCCTGTTAGGGGACATCACCAATACCAACGCCCAGTTTCTGGCGCAGCAGCTGGCGGCGCTGGGAATTCCTCATTACTACCAAACCGCAGTGGGGGACAATCCCGATCGCATCCAGCGCCTACTGGCGATTGCCAGCGAGCGCTCACAAGTGCTGATTTTCACCGGCGGTTTGGGCCCTACGCCGGACGACCTCACCCACGAGACGATTGCCGACTTTTTTGGCGCTCCTCTGGAGGAGCAGCCGGCAGTTCTCGAAGACATCGCCGCCAAGCACGCCGCTCGCGGACGCCAGATGAGCCCGAGCAACCGCAAACAAGCCCTGATTCCAAAAGGTGCCCAGATTTTGCCCAATCCTACCGGCACGGCACCGGGCATCATCTGGCAGTTCCGCACCGGCTTGACGATTCTGACTTTCCCCGGCGTACCGTCAGAAATGCAGCGGATGTGGCAGGAAACCGCTGTTCCCTATCTGAAAAGTCAGGGCTGGGGAAAGGAAATTATTTACAGCCGGATGTTAAAGTTCTGGGGCATCGCTGAGTCAGCTTTGGCGGAAAAAGTGGAGAGTTTCCTGCACCTGTCTAACCCGACGGTGGCTCCTTATGCCAGTGGGGGTGAGGTGAAATTGCGCATTTCAGCATTAGCGGGTTCTCAAGCAGAGGCGCTGCAGCTGATTGCGCCGGTGGAGCAACAGCTGCGACAAATTGCCGGCAGTGACTGTTTCGGGGCGGATGAGGAGACTCTGGCATCGGTGTGCGGTGGCTTGCTGCTTGATGCAGGTCAAACCCTGGCCGTGGCCGAGTCTTGCACCGGCGGCGGCATAGGCCAGATGCTGACGGATGTCGCCGGCAGTTCTAATTATTTTCTCGGCGGCGTTATTGCCTATGACAATCAGGTGAAAATTTCCCTGCTGGGGGTGAGTTCGGAAGATTTGGCCCAGTATGGGGCGGTGAGTGAGGTGGTTGCGGGGCAAATGGCTGCCGGTGTCCGCACGCGCCTCGGTGCCAGCTGGGGGCTGAGCGTCACCGGCATCGCCGGCCCCGGAGGCGGCACAGAGGCCAAGCCGGTGGGTCTGGTTTATATTGGACTGGCCGGGCCATCTGGCGAGGTGGTTTGTTTCCAGCACCGCTTCGGTGCGGAGCGCTCTCGCGACCTGGTGCGCCGACTCAGCGCCCGCACCGCCCTTGACCACCTGCGGCGAAAACTGCTGGCAGAAGTGCCCCAGTGAGCTCAGCCCTAGGGTTGATGATTTGGGATGATTGGTTATCATGTAGTAAAGAACTAAATTCTTGCTTCAGTGGCTTGACAGTTGACCACCTGTACGAGCGGGAATTCAGGTACGATTAAAGGAGCTGTCTGTTCAATGGACTACATTGAGAAGGTGCTGGAAAAACTTAAGGAATGGGCTCGCAAGCTAATTGAGGCGCTGCTAGGCCCGGACGTGGGGCCAGAACCGGAACCCATTCCTATCCCAGTTAACGATCCCAAGCACCGCCGGTAGTCTGTTTCTTTGTGAGGCGGGACTGTTGCGAAACTTAAGTATCCTGGTGCTGCACGGGCCAAATCTCAACCTCCTGGGCCAGCGAGAGCCCGGAGTCTATGGCACTGTGACTTTAGATGAAATCAACCGATTGTTAGAACAGGAGGCCCAGTCCCTAGAGGCCAAAGTTTCAACCCTGCAGTCGAATCATGAAGGGGCGCTGGTGGATGCTATTCAGGCTGCCTCTGGGCAGCATCACGGCATTTTAATCAATCCGGGTGCCTACACCCATACCAGTGTGGCCATCAGAGATGCGATTGCAGCGGTGGCGATTCCAGCTGTGGAGGTTCACTTGAGTAATATCTACCGCAGGGAAGCGTTCCGGCACCACTCTTATATCGCACCAGTGGCGGTCGGGCAAATCAGTGGCTTTGGCCCACAGAGCTATCGCCTGGGACTGATTGCTCTCGTTAACCACATCAGGCAAACGTAAGCAGTCTTTAGTCAATTGAAAAGTCAAATATTTGTCCGGCTGTCGGCAAAAGTCACAATTCAGGAAGGCCAAAGATGCGCTACTCACTCCTGAGCAGGTTTCAAGGGGCCTTTCTGGGGGCTGCAGCAGGCGTTGTTTTGGGTGCCGGCTGTCAGGGCCGGTCGAAAGCCCAGTTGCAGCAGCTCCGGCCTGGTGTGGGAGGTCGGGGGTTTGGGCCCGATTCTTCCGGACGCGGCAGTCAGGCCGCCGACTTGGGGCGTCTGGCGGTAGCTGGCGCAGAAAGCTTGATTCAGTGCGGCGTTTTGAATGTCAGTGGCTGGGATGGCAGCGAGGAGCTGTCCCGCGCTAGCGGAACGGTAGGGGCAAGGGCGGCAGGTATTTGCCTGCCAGTGGCTCTGTTTAACCACGAAAATCAAGAAAAACTGCTCTCGCATCTGCATGGGGCTGCCCTCAGTGTGCGAGCGTCAAGGGCGGCAAGTGAGGGAGTTCTGGCGGTTGGGTGTGCGCTGGCAATGGCTCTCAAAGAGAAACTCGACCCTCAAACTCTGATTCCGCAGACGATTGCCTGTCTTGAAGATGCCGGTGCGGTGAATACCGCCACAGCGGAGCAGCTTGTGCGGGTTGAGAGTTTGTTGCAGCTCCGTGCCGGTTTGGAAATGGCTGTGGAGCAGCTGGGGAGGGGGGAAGCTGTAGCTCGCGCAGCCGTTGGGCGGGGTGCCGGTGGGAGCTGGCCAGAAAGTGCGTCGGTTGCCCTAGCGTTTTACTGTTTTCTTAGCACCCCAGAAGACATACGTCTGTCTGTTATGCGGGCTGTTCGTGCCGGCGTCGAGCCAATGTTGACCGGCATGCTAACCGGGGCGCTGTCAGGAGCTTATAACAGCACTGCCGGCATGCCCGCCGCGTGGCGCGTGGCTCTCAGCCTGCCGGCTGGCACCACCTCCCTGAGAGAGCTGTGGGGAGTGGCGGGGGCGGCTGAGATTCTCCAGCTAGCAGCTCGCCTGTTTGCGGCTTGGTCTGGTGTTTATCAGCCCGCAGAGGCGGGAATTGAACTGTGCCGGTGGGGAGCTGTGGCTGCTCCTGATCTGATTCGCCCTCGTTAATCGCTTGTCTGCCTGAGAGAGTTTTGACAAGCATCGCTAAAGTTTGCTACAATGAGAGATTGTTTATTAACAGAGAGTGTGGCTCTCAACAGGCAGGGGGCTGGGTGTTTCGCCAAACGCCAGTTATTGAAGGTTTTGGGGACATCTGCTCAAGGGGGAAATGCCGGCTGTAAGCTATGCCAATTAAATATATAGCAGCCCGCCACAAGCGGTATGTTGGGAAAATGGATCTAGGGTGCTTTGGCTGGTGCGTTTAGAGGCATGGAAAATATGGAAAAACAGACATCTCCTTTGTAAAAGGAGCGCGGTAATTTTCCCCTGCTTTCTGCCTCAGCTAAAGTAGGGGTGTGGGATAAACAAGCCCTGAGCAGCAACAGGGTATCTAGCAGGGACTTCAAATGAACGCGCTTGAGTCATTCACGCGACAAATTGAACAGCTTCGCCAGCGCTTAGGCAAGCAGTGGCAAAGAAGGCTTAAGCCTAAGCGCTGGCGAAAAATTTGGCGTCAGGCTAACATTTCAGGCGACGCGGTGCCAGCGGTAATGCAATCGTTAAAAAGCCTTTTGCCCTTAGGGGCGAGCGAGCGAGCGGATGCCGGCACCGGATTGGGCCAAACACTGCCATCGCGCCAAAATTACAGAGCGCACACACCTGGAGCGCTGGTACTGGCAGTAGTGTGCCTCACCGCCACTATGGGCCACCGCTTCTACAATAAGCCGAAACTGGATGTGGGCACTGTGGCTCCCTACACGATCGTCGCTCCGGCGTCGGTGATGGTGGAGGATACTAAAACCACTGAAGAAAACCGCAAAGCAGCCCGTACCGGTGCGATAGCCGTACTGGCAATCGATCCGGCAGTCAACCAGCAAATCTACAAAAATCTGCGGCGATCTCTGGAGGCAGCGAGCGAACTGCGGCAGATGGCGGGACAGATGCCCTTCACTTCCGATTCGATTTTGTCGCTGCCGGTGCAGCTGTACTTGCGCCAAGCTAGGGAGGCGGACTGGCTAGCTGTGCAAGCCGCAGTCAAAGACAAACAGCAAACCGCATTCCGGAACTCGCACTCCACGCCCTCTGCTGCTAAAGCTGCCTTGCAGAAATCATTGGAGGCGCTGCGGCTGATCGCCCGCAACGATCGGGTGAGGGGCGCGATCAAACATATCCGTCCCAGCTTAAATGCCGCTGGGTTGCAAGCCGTTGCCGAACTTCACGCCTATCGGCAATCGGCTTCCCCCGAAAGTTTCTCCGCCCTTCTCCAGAAGGTTAACCAAGCGCGGCAGCGTTACTTCCAGGCTGTAGCCGCCCTTTCTGAGCTCCCGGCACTGGGCCCGCTCAAAGCCTACGACACCTCCCTGTTCGACCTGTCTGAAGCCTCATGGCAGGAGATGCAACAGAACATCTATCAGGCTGCCGATCGCATTCTTGTCCAAGGCATCCCTGCCGGTCTGCCGGAAGGCATTTTAAAGGATGCTGTCACCGTGCAGGTCAAGGCTGGAGCGTCTGCTGAGGCGGACCCCCTAGCTCGCAAGCTGCTGCTTTCCGTCCTGCAGCCGAACCTGCGGGAAGACCCAGAACAAACGCGACGAAAGGCAGAACAGGTGGCACAAGCCGTGCCGCCGGTTTTCGTCACCGTTGAGAAGGGCGAGGTGATTGTCCAAGCTGGGCAGGAGATCTCCCAGACGGATTTTGTGCTGCTCGATTACTTCGGCAAGAGTCAGCGAGAGCCCAACTGGCTGGGGCTGGCCGGCTTTGGCGGCGTCGTCAGCTTTGCAGTCGGTGCCCTTTGGCTGGTGGAACGGCGATTTCACCCCGGACTGCGCCGCCGCGATCACATCCTGCTGTTGCTGCTCACCCTGAGTGCCCCCCTGCTTGTAGCCTTGCGGGTGCCCTCCACCAGCTTGCCTGCTATTGGCTTGTTAGCTGGCAGTTTCTACGGCTCCGCGGTGGGAGCCACTGTGGTGGGCCTGCTGGCTTGGGTGCTGCCGGTGGGCCTGGAAATCGACGCCATCTCTTTGCTCGCCAGCGCCGCCAGCGCTGCAGTCGGCGGTTTGATATCTGGGAGATTGCGCTCCCGCGAGGAACTGGCTCTCTTGGGCGTCGCGGTGGGATTAACTCAGGGAGGCGTCTACCTGCTCGCAACTCTGATTGTCAGTCCCAGTGCTGGCTTGGTCTGGTATGCCCTGCTCAGCACAGCGGCTTTGCAATCTCTCGCCGGCTTGGCCTGGAGTGTGGTCGCCCTCGGACTCAGCCCTTACCTGGAAAACTTATTTGACCTGGTTACTCCGATTCGTCTCGCTGAACTGGCCAACCCCAACCGGCCCCTTTTGAAGCGGCTCGCTGCTGAAGCTCCCGGCACCTTTCAGCACACCCTGTTTGTTGCCACCCTGGCAGAAGCCGCCGCCCGAGAGCTCGGGTGTAATGTCGAACTCGTGCGGACGGGAACATTATACCACGATATTGGTAAAATGCACGACCCGCTGGGATTTATTGAAAATCAGATGGGCGGGCCCAATAAGCACGACGAGATCAATGACCCTTGGAAGAGTGCCGCGATTATCAAAAAGCACGTCAGTGAGGGGCTGGCGATGGCTCGCAAGTACCGGCTTCCGGGGGCGATTCAAGCATTTATCCCGGAACACCAGGGCACGATGCAAATCGCCTATTTCTATCACCAAGCCCTGCAGCTGGCAAAGGAAAACCCCAGCCTGACAGTGCGGGAGGAAGATTTCCGCTACGATGGCCCAATCCCGCAGTCGCGGGAAACGGGAATTGTAATGCTGGCGGATTCCTGTGAGGCGGCGCTGCGCTCGCTTAAGGATGCGACGTCAGAAGAAGCGCTGAATATGGTGAATAAAATCCTCAGAGCTCGCTGGCAGGACAGCCAGCTGGCTGATTCCGGGCTGACGCGGGAGGAAATGTCGAAAATTGCTGAAATTTTCGTGCGGGTTTGGCAGCAATTCAATCACAAGCGCATTGCCTATCCCAAAGCAGCGCTCACCCCTCAGCCGGCAACTGTTTAAATATTAAATTTAAGCTCCCATCCTGGTATGCAAAATTCAGGCATTGCCACCGCAGATGAACGCAGATAAACGCGGATAACCTCCGATAACCATCAGGGTGCATCAGCGTCCGGGAGAGAAAAAAATCCAACATTATCCTTTCAACCGCTACCGGTATCTGTGGGAATTTTCAGCGCAGATGAAGGGAGATAAACGCGAATAGGATAACCTCTGATAATCATCTGCGTCCATCTGCGTTTATCTGCGGTAAAAAAAAATCCAAAATCATCCCTTCACCCCGCTGCCGGCATCTGTGGGAACTATGTACCGCTGCACGAGCAAGAAGAACACCAGCACCGGCGCGATAGAAATCACGGAACCGGCTGCAATCAGACGCCAGTCGAGAGAGAAGGTGCCGGCTAGTGTGGCTACGCCCAAGGGCAAGGTGTAATATTCGGGCCGGTCGAGGACGATTAATGGCCACAGGAAATCGCTCCAAGAGCCGATGAAGACGAAAATGGCCAGTGTCACGAGTGCCGGTCGGATTGCCGGTAGCATGACGTGCCACCAAATCCCCAGTTCTGTGCAGCCGTCAATGCGGGCGGCTTCTTCCAATTCTTTGGGAACGCCTTGGAAGGCTTGGCGCAGCAGGAAAATGCCAAAGGCGGAGGCGAGGGAGGGGAAAATAATGCCCAGATAGGTGTTTTTTAGACCTAGCTGGACTGTTAGGATGTACAGGGGAATCATCACGATTTGGAACGGAATCATGATGGTGGAGATGACGCCGGCAAATATTAAGTCTCGCCCCCGAAAGTCAAGCCGCGCTAGGGGGTAGGCGGCTAGGGAGCAAAACAGCAAGTTTATGCTGACGGTGAGGGCGGCAACCACGGTGCTGTTGAAGAGGTACTGCCCGAAGGGGTTGGTCTGCCAAACGGTGATATAGTTCTGGAATGTTGGCTGGCTTGGCCACAATTGGGGCGGGAACTGGAAGATGTTTTCTGTTGGGGATTTCAGGGAGGTGCTGATCAGCCAGAGGAGGGGGAGGAGGGTGATCAGGGCGATGCCGGTGAGGGGAATGTACATCCAGAGGGAGTTCCACTTGGACTCCTGTTGAGTTTTGGGCTTTGGGTTGGGGGTTTTGGGTTGGGTCATCTGGTTTGGATGGGGGGTTGGGCCATTGAAGTCTCATCTGTTAATGCTTTAAGTTTAAACTGTCCTGCCGGCGAGGCTGCTGAATCGGGAATCCGTGGGGGCGGGTTGACGAATACTCTTCGCTGTGGGATAAAGATTTCGGGTGATATCTGCCCCTAGTACAGGATGTTCGGTAGGGGTGTTTGTGGTGCCGGGGCGGGTTTAGTAATATTCTTTACGGCTAGAGATCCTGGTGATTGAAACTCACGCTCGACAAACTTTCGTCCGCCTGCGCGGACTTTTTAGGCGGAACGCACCTCGCCCTGTGGAGGTGTTCGGCGAGTGATCGCCCACGCCATTATGTGTGCTCGAATGGATGACGCGGAACGCACCCTACTTTTTGCTTATTCATCTATCCCTGACCGTTCGGGTGCGGGGACGGTAATCCGCCACTACAGCCAGGTAACGCCAAGTAAGCAGGCTCTGTTTCCTTACAATAGATAAGCAAATTAAAAGCAAAACAGCTTATGATGTGGTAACTGGGACTTGGCTTGAGTTCAGCGCCTGATGTGGAATTGATTGAGATAGCGTTTCTGATATTAGTGAGGTGCTGAGAAACCCGGTTTCTTTAAGAAACCGGGTTTCTGGGCCATAGGGTGCCGGCGGGCGGTTTTGCCAACGGCTTCCGATTGAACCCTTCTGATTATCCGGGTGCTGGTAGGTTGGCGATTTCGCCGCAGTTTGGCAGACCGGCGGGAAGCAATAGAGAGGTTAATTTGCCGGTGAGATGGGGGTGAAATTGAGGGGAAGCTGTGGGTTGTTCAGGGAGGGCGGATTGTGGAGCGCCACTGCGACGGAGATGAGGAAGATTAAATTTTGCAAATATCCGGCATAAAAAGTTGCCGGCACCAGATACTAATATTAACTCAAGTTGCTATCTACAAGTATAAGCATCTAGAGCCCCCCAAACCCCCCTTAAAAAGGGGGGCTTTGAGATGTCCCCCCCATTTTGTAGGGGCGGTGCGGCACGACCGCCCCGGCTAGGGGGGGATCTGACCTGACTCACTGGTAAGTAGCAACTTGGGTTAATATTAAGCTCACCCCCCAGTTCTCTTTGCGGGAGCGGGGAGGGGTAGCCGGCATAAACAGCACGATTCACCGAGAGGACACAAATGGACGAACAGCGCCAACAAGACTATCTCAATCTTATCCAAGCTTTACTCGACTGTCCCAGCGGGGAAGAAAATGACATCCTCAATGCGCACGAAAACCTGATTGATGAGGGCTTGGTGGGGGTGATGGAACAGGTGGCAGCTCAGCTGGCACAACAGGGCGATGGGAACAGGGCTGAATTTTTAACGGATGTTGCTCGCCGGCTAGCAGCAGATATCAGCAATTCTGCAACCGCAGCACTCCGAGAAGAATATCTCGCATTCTTGCTTGAGGTACTTCTAGCCACCGGCGACAGCAATGCCAACCGGGAAGTGGTGTACCCGCTGCTCTCTGCCAACAGGGACAAACTGAATGACACCTTTGCTGAACTGTTCGCCAGATCGGGAGCAGAAATTATGTCGCAAGTAGAGCCAGAACAAGCACCTGATTTCGCCAAATATTTTTTCTATTTCAGCAACCTAATTGCCCAGTTCACCTTGGGCAACAGAGCCAGCAATCTGGAAATAGCGATTGCCGGCTACCATCTCGTTATGCGAGTATTCACCCGCGACGCAGACCCCCAAAAATGGGCGACGACTCAAAACAATCTGGGGACTGCTTACAGTAACCGCATCAAGGGAGATATAGCCGAGAATCTGGAACAGGCAATTGAGTATTATCGGCAAGCATTGCTGGTACGCACCCGCGACGCAGACCACCAATATTGGGCGATGACTCAAAACAATCTGGGGAATGCTTACCGCAACCGCATCAAGGGAGATAAAGCCGAGAATCTGGAACTGGCAATCGAGTGTCACCGGCAAGCCTTGCTGGTAAGCACCCGCGACGCATTCCCCCAACAATGGGCGATGACTCAAACCAATCTGGGGACTGCTTACAGTAACCGCATCAAGGGAGATAAAGCCGAGAATCTGGAACTGGCAATCGAGTGTCACCGGCAAGCCTTGCTGGTAAGCACCCGCGACGCCTTCCCCCAACAATGGGCGATGACTCAAAAGGGTCTGGGGCTTGCTTACCAGGAGCGCATCAAGGGAGATAAAGCAGAGAATCTGGAACGGGCAATCGAGTGTTACCGGCAAGCTTTGCTGGTACGCACCCGCGACGCATTCCCCCAAGATTGGGCGATGACTCAAAACAATCTGGGGAATGCTTACAAGGAGCGAGGGCAAATTGAAGAAGCGATTCAGTGTTACCAATCCGCCCTAGAAATCCGCACTCCTGCCACCTTCCCGCTAGAATGCTTGCAAACCGGGCGCAATTTGGGCAATATGGCATTCACCGCAGGGCGGTGGCGAGAAGCGATGCAGGGGTACGCACCGGCAATCGATGCGGTGGAAGAAAGTCGCTCCCAGGCAATGTCAGACGAGCGCCGGCAGGAAATCGTCAGCCAATCTATCGGCATCTATCAAAACATGGTGCAAGCTTGCATCAAAACCGGCAATCTCGAAAAGGCATTTGAATATGTGGAGCGCTCCCGCTCCTAGCGCCTGGTCGATTTGATGGCGAGTAAAGACCTCTACGCCAAGGGGGAAATTCCCCCAGAAGTTGAGCGACTGCTGGAGGAATTTCACAAAAAGCAGCGGCAAATCGACCAACTGCGGGGTTATAATGATACTAGCACGCAGCGGGAAATGGCATCAGCCACCCGCAGTCGCGCTAAATTTGAGGAAACCAACGCAGAAATTTTAGCCTTAGAGGCAGATAAACAGGAAATTTGGCAACAGATGCGCCGGCTCGATGCGGTGCTGGCGGGTCAGATTAAGGCATCCACGCCAAACATCGCCGCCTTGCAGGGGCTGATTCACGATGACAAGACGGCTCTCCTCAGTTTCTACACCACTGCTAGCGACACTCACATCTTTGTCCTGCGGAAAAACCAGGTTAAGTGCCACACCTGTGCCGGTCAAGGTGCGACGCTGCAACTCTGGATTATCGACAACTGGTTAAAACCCTATCTGAGCAATAACGAGGAATGGAAAAAGAACATTAGCAGGTTTCTTGGGGAACTTGCCAGCCGGCTCCAACTGAATGACCTAATTGCCAGCCACCTGAAAGGGATAGAAGAACTCATTTTTGTCCCTCACCTGTACCTGCATCTCATTCCTTTCGCCGCCATGCCGGTTGGAGATCCCCCCCAACCCCCCCTTAAAAAGGGGGGCAAACGGAATATCTAGGCGATAAGTTCCTCATTCGTTACGTTCCCAGCTGTCAAGTCCTGGAGTTTTGCCACAACCGCCCCCCTGCAGAACGCTCCGTCGCGTCCTCAGAATATGGTATCATAGAAAATGCCACAGAAGACTTGCCCTGCGCCAGTTTTGAAGGCGAGCAAATCGCAACGCTGTATCAGGTTCCCCATCAGCGGCGGAAAGCGGGGGCGGCGCAATGCAACTGTCGCGGAATATCGCCGGCTCGTGAAACAAGTGCGGGGGATTGTCTCCAGCCACCACGCCCAATCCCGCCTGGACAATCCCCTAGAATCCGTCCTCGTTTTGGGAGATGGTTTTATCACCTTGGGAGAACTCCTCACCGCCGGGTGGCGGGTTCCGGATTTGCACGATGTCTTTCTTTCCTGCTGCGAAACGGGAATAGGGTTTACAAAAGATTTTACCGATGATATCCTGACAATAGGATTTGGCTTTTTGTGTGCGGGCGCGAGGAGTGTGGTGAGCACGCTCTGGTCGGTAGACGACCTGGCGACAGCGCTGTTCTCTCTGTTTTACCACCGGCACAAGCAAAACCTTTCTCGCCCCGAGGCGTTGAGACAGGCGCAACAGGACTTGCGCACCCTTTCGGGAAGCGAGCTGGCGGCTAAATACGAGCCGGATCTTTCGCGTTTGCTCGCCAAGCAGCTGCAAGAGGCTGAGGGGGAATTAAAGCTGGCATACGCGGCTTTGAAGAAAGCGAAAAAAGAATCTCCCGATGCGGTGGAGGAGTTGCAAAAGGAGTACAGCCGGTGCTATAATAGAAAAGACCGTGTGAAAAGAACTCAAAGCCAGTTGAAGTCAGCTTGCGCGGAGGAATTTCCCTTTTCTGATTTCTTCTACTGGTCAGCTTTTACTTGTCAGGGATTGCGGTGAGACTCTTTGACTTCTTGAAACCCGCGCAGGCGGGTAAAGTCTGTATAGCTGCGGTTTCTAACCGCCAAGCCCCCCCAGCTTTTAGCGATAGATCCCCGGCGATTGAAATCGCGGCTATACAAACAAAGTCCGCGAAGGCGGACTTTGGAATTCTTGAAACCCCCGTTGGGCGAAGCCCTTCCCGAAGGGTAGGCGGGTAAAGTCTGTATAGCTGCGGTTTCTAACCGCCAAGCCCCCCCAGCTTTTAGCGATAGATCCCCGGCGATTGAAAGAGACTCTTGGCGAATTAATGGGGGGTTATACCTCCCGCGCCCGTGGAATATCGCTTAATTGGTTGGAGAGAGGGAGGCTCCGCCTCCTTTCAGGCGTCTCCCATAAGGAGCCTGGGAACGAGGAAGCCCCCCCCAGCTTTAAGCGATAGATCCCCGGCGATTGAAACCCGGTTTCTGGGATTTATTGACCGGCGCAAAAACTGGGCTACCGTAATGTCAGGAAAATACTGTGTTATTGCTTGCTGACACTAGAGCCGGTGCGCCATCGTTAAACCGGCTTCTGTGCAAACCCCGCGCAAGGGTTTATCCCAGGAATCAACCGGTAGTTCCGGGAAGTAGGCAAATTCAAACACAATGCCGATGCTAGGTTTTGACGCCCATTCAGGTGAGCTGAGGAGCCGGTCGTAAAAGCCGCCGCCGTAACCCAAGCGATATCCCCGACAGTCGCAAGCAACAGCCGGCACCAAGATTAAATCTACCTGATTTGGCTCTAGGGCGGGGGAATCGGGGTGGGGTTCAAAAATGCCGTAAGGGCCGGTTTGCAGCGGGTCTCCGGGCTGCCAGCTGTGCCAGAAGAGAGATTTTTCAACACATCTAGGGAATCCCCATTTGCGATTGCCGGCAAACAGCGAGCTGAGGTCGGGTTCTTGGCGGAAGCTGAAATAGGCGAGAATAGTTTGCGCTCCGGTAAACAGGGGTGAGGATTGCAGGTGATAGCACAGTTGAGCGCTTTTTTCCTTCCATTCGGGTGCCGGTATCGACTTGCGTGTTTTGAGGAGATGCCGGCGCAGTTGTGCTTTTTGCATCTAGCCTACTTGTTTATCTTACTCTAGCAGTTATAAAGGATTTGTGAGAGCCCCTCTCTCTTTTCTTCCCTTGGCGTTCTTGGCGTCTACCCTACGGGAAGCCGCTGGCGCGTCTATGGCGGTTAATTTAAAAAATAATTTTCACAGCTCAAGAACGAACAGCTTCAAGTTGCCGTGGGGAGAGCGCTTTTCGCTTCCTTCTTGTGCCGGTGCGGATGGGAGCATCCCCATACATCTATATAATGCAGCAAGGCTTGCTCGCAGGGACAGGGACAGGCGAGACGCCTGTCCTACGAGTATATCCGTAGGTACGGCGTGCGCCCGCCCTGAATGTCTAACGTCCTAACCAATTTGGCTAGTGCTCTAATCTCTAGCTGCAACAAGCAACAATCACAAAACCGGGCTTCCAAAAGAAACCGGGTTTTTCAGACCGGCTTTTGATTACTCAGCGTGCTGGCGATACCAGTCAATGGTATTCTTCAGCCCCTGCTTGAACTCCATCTGCGCGGTAAAGCCAAACGCCTGCTTCGCCCGTTCGGTATCCAAACACCGGCGCGGCTGTCCGTTCGGCTTGTCCGTCTCCCAGACAAGTTCACCATCAAATCCCATCAGTTCGCAGATCAGATTCACCAAATCCCGGATGGTAATTTCAAAATGGGTGCCCAAATTCACCGGCTCGGAGTCACTGTAGGCTAGAGTAGCCATAACAATCCCCCGCGCCGCATCATCCACATAGAGAAACTCGCGGGAAGGACTGCCATCGCCCCACACCGGCAGCTGCTTATCCCCCCTGACTTGCGCCTCGTGCACCTTGCGGATTAAGGCAGGGATGACGTGGGAACTGCTGGGGTCAAAATTATCCTCCGGACCGTACAAATTCACCGGCAGCAAATAGATGCCATTAAACCCGTACTGCTGCCGGTAGGACTGGAGTTGCACCAGCAGAGCTTTCTTGGCCACCCCGTAAGGAGCGTTTGTCTCCTCCGGATAGCCATTCCAGAGATCGTCCTCCTTAAAAGGCACCGGCGTAAACTTGGGATAGGCGCAGATCGTCCCGACACAGACGAATTTTTCCACCCCTGCTTGATAGGCGGCGTGAATCAATTGCGCCCCCATCATCAAATTGTCGTAAAAGAGTTCAGCCGGTTTTTCCTGATTTAGTCCAATGCCCCCGACGCGGGCGGCGAGGTGAATCACAACGTCTTGCTGTTGTAATGCACGCTGGCAGTTTTCCATTACCCGCAGGTCGCAGTCTCGCGAGCGCGTCACTGAAATTTTATCGCGGTCAGCCCCCGCTTGGCAAAGCTGAGCTATCACCTGCCGGCCCAAGAAACCAGCCCCACCTGTTACCAGAATCCGTTTTTCTTTTAAATCTAGCGCTGTCATATTTTGCCACATTTCCGCCTAAATCTGTCCCTCATACCAATGTGATTTAATCGCGAAACACACAGTAGGAGCGGGCACAGGGGCACCGCCCCTACGAGGATTTCTCAAGTGTTTCATCCCCAAATAAAATTGGTATCACTTCAGTCAAACCGGCTGCCCGCATCTTGACGGATAAAAGCCACATCCTTCAGCGACGGAATCGCATCACCGTTGGGTGCCTCTAGCCCTAGGGCTTCTAAGTCAGCTTTTACCATCAAATCCACCAACTCCTCAAAAGTGACGGAAGGTTGCCAGCCTAATTTCTCCCGCGCCTTTGTGGAGTCGCCGATTAGCAGGTCAACCTCAGCAGGGCGCAGGTAGCGCGGGTCAAACTCCACATAATCCTGCCAGTTTAAATTGACATACTTGAACGCCACATCGAGAAACTCTCGCACGGAATAAGTTTCGCCGGTGGAGATCACGTAATCGTCGGGCTGCTCTTGCTGGAGCATCAGCCACATCGCCCGCACATAGTCTTTGGCGTAGCCCCAGTCGCGCTTGGAATCCAGGTTGCCCAGGTAGAGTTTTTTCTGTTTGCCGGCAACAATGCGGGCGATTGCCCGGGTAATTTTGCGGGTGACGAACGTCTCACCCCTACGTGGACTTTCGTGGTTGAACAGTATGCCATTACAGGCAAACAGTCCGTAGGATTCCCGATAGTTCACCGTTTGCCAGTGGGCGTAAACCTTGGCGCAGGCGTAGGGACTGCGCGGGTAAAATGGAGTTGTCTCTTTCTGCGGGATCTCCTGCACCAAGCCAAACATTTCAGAGGAGCCGGCTTGGTAGAAGCGCACCTGAATGCCGGTGCGGTGCTGGTAGTCCCGAATCGCTTCCAGCAGGCGCAGGGTGCCCATGCCCACCGTATCTACGGTATATTCCGGTGCGTCAAAACTCACCCGCACATGGGATTGAGCGCCTAGGTTGTAAATCTCGACCGGCTTGATTTCCTCAAGAATCCGGCGCAGGGTGACGCCATCGGTCAAGTCACCGTAGTGCAGGAACAGTCGGGCACCCTGATTGTGAGGGTCTATATAGATATGGTCAATCCGGTCAGTGTTAAACGTCGAAGTCCGCCGGATAATCCCGTGAACCTCATACCCGTTCTCTAGCAACAGCTCGCTCAAGTAGGAGCCGTCTTGACCTGTAATGCCGGTGATTAGGGCTCGCTTGCGTTCCGTCATCGTGAATATTCCTTATCACTCACTGCAAAGAACAATCCTTAAATTAGATTTTTTCCCCGATGGACAGTCCGGCTGCTTTTCACCGGCTTCCCGCAGGGGGGGGTTGGAAGCCCCCGTCCCCAGTTGGGCCAAGCCTGCTGGCCCACGCCGAATCCGGGCTGCAAGATATCTGCCCTCTGGGACTTCAGACCGCTCGCAGAGGATAGCAGTCCCGAGGTTGGGAGGGCTTTGAGCGACACCGGCGCAGGCGTCCGGCTGCCAGTGCCAGAGTCGGTGGCCAGACCCGAGCGTTCCTGCGGTGGCAGCCGGTGAGCAGCCTCAATCCCTACCTTAACTTCAAATCCTCAATCGGGCACTGACAAACCCTGAAATGTTTGTAAAGAATTGAAAAAATTTTCCATTGCCAGCCACTCCTTGTTTTGAAATGTTTCACTTTTTCCATATTTTCCCGCGCTTCTTTGGCCGCAATGATTGCCGACGCTCACCTGTTGACTGTGATGGTTCTGTTTTAGTAGGCTCCATTATTTTTGGGGAAAATCACAACGCCAATTGTTTTCACAATCAGCCACAGATCCATCCAAAAGTTCCTGAAGTTTACATAGTAAACGTCCATCTGGACTCGGCGGGGGTAGGGGATGTCGTTCCGACCCGATACTTGCCACAAGCCTGTAATTCCGGGCCTAATGGTCAGTACCTTATCGATGTGACGCCCGTATTTTGGCAATTCCTCTATCACTAAAGGTCTTGGCCCCACTACGCTCATGTCCCCCTTGAGCACGTTCCAGAATTGGGGAAATTCGTCCAAGCTGGTCAGCCTTAAAAATCGGCCTATCCAGGTTATTCTAGGGTCGTGCTTGAGCTTGAAGTTATCCTCAAATTCTTGGCGCAGGTGAGGGTATCTGGCGATCATGTCCTGCAACATTTCGTCGGCGTTTTCGACCATTGTTCTGAATTTGATGCAGCCAAAGGGCCTGCGGTCTTTCCCCACCCGTTCCTGGACATAAAAAATAGGCCCCGGTGAGGCCAGAGCGATCAGCAGAGCCAAGAGCAGGTACACTGGGGAAAACAGGATCAGAACGGCTAGCGAAAACACAATATCGAACAACCGCTTAGAAAACTCTCCGTTTAGACCAGTCAGTGCCAGCCCCTGAAAGGGCCGTTTGACAATCGCCCGAATGACCTTGCCGGAGATGAGTTGGCTTTCGGCAGTCATCTTACTCCTTCAATTCACACCACACACAGTCCTGATTGTAAAGCCTCCAGACGCCCTGTTAGGTGCGGGGCCTTACAGAGGCTGGGGAGATAAGACACACCTTTCTAGCCGGAATTTAGGGAGTGAAATTCCTGGTAGCAGCGCCTCACTTTGGCCAGGTAGCGCTCGGCAAAGATTTCCGGGGCAAACTGCGCGGCGTGCGATCGCGCGCTTTCAGGATTGAAAGCGACCTGCCCCGCCTCAAAAGTCCGCACCGCTTCCACTAAGGCTTCTGCGGTTTGGGGGGCAAATAGCAACCCCGTCCCCGAATCGGGGTGCTGCCGAATGTCTCGCACTGTCTCTAAGGCTCCACCGGCACCGCAGGCAATTACCGGTGTCCCGCAAGCTTGCGCCTCTACCAGCGCTATGCCAAAATCCTCGCAGGCTGCGTAGACAAAGGCTTTCGCTTTGGCCATACACTCCCGCAGGACTCGATCTGGCTGCCACCCCAGCACCCTCACGTTCGGTAAGGCCATTTGGCGGAGGCAGGCCAGCTCTGGCCCGCTGCCAATCACCACTAGCTGCAGTCCCAGCTGGTTGAAGGCTCGCACGATTAAGGATACTTTTTTATAGCTCACCAGCCGGCTGACTGTTAAGTAAAAATCTTCTTTCTTTTCCTGAAACTGGAATCGCTCTACATTCACCGGCGGATAGATCACCTCTGAGTGCCGCCGGTAGCACCGCCAGATGCGGCGTGCCGTGTGCTGGGAGTTGGCAATAAAATAGTCGGCCCGATTCGCTGAGATGGCGTCCCACTGCCGCAGCCGGTGCAGCAGATACCGCGTCAGCACTCCCTGAACTCCTCTGCCCGCCTGTGAGCTGTCGAGGTAATCAAATGTCATCTCCCAAGCATAGCGCATGGGAGTGTGGCAGTAGCAGATGTGCACCTGCTGCGGGGACGCCAGCACTCCCTTGGCGACGGCGTGAGATGATGAGAGTATGATGTCATAGTCCCGCAAATCCAGCTGTTCAATGGCTAGCGGCAGCAAGGGCAGATATTTTTGCACCCCTTTTCGGGCAAAGGGAAAGTGTTGCAAAAATGTCGTCCCAATCCGGCGCTTGAACAGGTAGCTGTCGGGATTTGTGGATTCAAAGTCAATCAGCGCATAGACATCGGCGTCGATGTGTTTGAGTATTTCCTGAACAACCAGTTCCGAGCCGCCGGTGGCCTCGGGCGTCAACCATTCATGGACGAGGGCGTATTTTAATCGCACAGCAGGCTTCTGTCAACTCAGGATGCTTGCAGCTTCGGGACAGGCAAATCTTTCCCGCCCTTCAATCATGTTCTCAATCTGCTATTTTGGTCAACGCCTTCACGATCGTTGCACATTTGTGGGATGAAGAACCCCACCCCCCATCCCCCTCTCCGCGTGCGGCTCATCATTACCCACATCTCCTGAAAAGCTTATTGTGACTGGTTTTCAGGAGCTATTTCTCACGCTGCGGCTCCCGCAGTGTGCACCAACCCTCACCGGCTTTCTCAGGATTCTGGCTTTTTTCCGGGACTGTATTATCAGTAGTTGGGGCTTATTGCCAATATGGCTGGGAGGGAAACAGAGCTGAAAGCTTTACTGGGAGATATTTCTGGAACTTATGGGTAAGGCATAGCCGCGTGCGGGGAGGGGGAGTAAGAGGGAGTCCCCTCGTTCCGGGGGCAGGCACGGGGGCCAACGGAGTAAGGGCGGCCACGCTTTGCCGCCCCTACAGCTCCCGGCGAATGGAATTCCCCTCGTTCCGGGGCGGCCACGGGGGCCAGCCCCTACAGCCGGGGAACGCGCCTCGGTCGGCGGAGCCTTCTTTCCCCAGCAAGCCGATTAAAAGCCTAACAGCTTATTACAAATAACAAATATACTCCCCATTTAGCCGGTGCGGCAGGCTTTGGCCACACTGTCGGTTGCAGAAAAGGCTGAAATCCTTCTAATCCATAATAATATTGAGTTTCAGAAGTCAGGCAACTCAGCTAAAACGCAACACTAATCAACCGGATTAAGGTCGGGCGGCTCGGTCGGCACTGCCGGCTCGTAAAAAAAATCTTAAAACACGCCCGAATGCCGGTGCCGGTGTTAAAGTGAAAAAAACTGAATATCTGTTCAGATATCTGGTTAATAACCAATAAAGGAATCGGAGACAGCCATGAGCACTGTAACCCAAATGAAATGTGCCTGTGAGTCTTGCCTGTGCGTCGTCTCACTCGAAGATGCCGTGCAAAAAGATGGCAAATACTACTGCGGCGAAGCCTGCGCTAATGGCCACCCTCAGGGAGAAAACTGCGGCCATCACGGATGTGAGTGCCACTAAGGTTTGGGTGGGTGAAGCTTGAAGGGTTAAGGATATAGGAGAATCGCAGAAACTAGGTTTCTCAACCAGCAGACAGCAACGCAACAGCCCTCCCTCCAAGATCAGAAACCCGGTTTCTTTCACGGTTGTGCCTAAGTCCCGGGATAAAGACTTCACAGTTTCAGCTTCGTCCCGCCCAGAATGGCCAGAAATAGCAAGAACTGGACAACAACGATGCTGGGGCCAGAGGCCAAGTTGAAAAGGCCAGACAGCAGCATGCCGGCAATGCTGCTTAGAGCGCCCAGGATCACAGAAATGGCCAGAAAGCCAGTAAACTGGTGGCAGAGCAATTTGGCACTGGCGGCGGGAATCACCAGAAAGGCATTCACCAGAAGGATGCCCACCGCTTTGATGGCTGCAGCAACCGCCAGGGAAAGCAGCACTACAAATACATATCGGTGCAGCCGCACAGGGATGCCCTGAACTTTGGCCACAGCCGGATTCAGGGTTAACAGGATTTGCTGGCGCAGGGTTGACAGCAAAAAGACAGCGCTCACGGCAAGCAGCAGCAGGATTAAAATCAAATCGCTCCAGTTGATGGCCAGAATATCCCCGAACAGCACCCCCATCAGGTTGCCCTGATAGCCTGGAATAAAGCTGGTCAGGATGACTCCGATGGCCAGGGCAGCCGACACGGCAATACTGAAGATGCTGTCGCTGGCTAAATCGCTCCGCTCAAGCAGGTACAGTGCGGTGAGCCCGAAAACAAGCGTGAAAGGCAGCAGCGTCCACGTGGGATTTACTCCCAGGAGAACTCCCAAAGCTACACCGGCTAAGGCGGCGTGCCCGACAGTATGGCTGAAAAAGGACAGCTGCCGCAAGGTGACAAAGGTGCCCAGCAATCCCCCCAGCAGCCCCATGAGTACGCCGCCCAAGATGGCTCGCTGCATGAAGGGAAACTGCAGCAACGTCAGCAAATCTGCGCCACCGGCAACTGCCGGCAAGTAAATCACTACATCCATCTCCACAATTTCTAATTCGTTTTAGAAACCAGGGTTCTTCAACAATACCTTCGCCAATTTTTTCTTCTCGTTCCCAGGCAGAGCCTGGGAACGCGCCAAGCGCGAGGCTCTGCCTCCTCTGTATAATAAGCTTCTTAAAAGCGTAACAGCTTACAGGTCAGTAGATATAACCCTTGCAGGCTACTGGGTTCAGAAACTTCCCCCTTAAAACCCTGTCTGGGTTTTTGGGAAAGGGTTTTTCAATAGCCCTCTCCCTCGGTACTCTACGCCAAAGCCTCAGGTGGACTTATAGGCGTTGGTATTGTTCAAGAAACCCGGTTTCTTGATGTCCAACAAGAAACTTCCCTGTGCCAAAAATAAGCTGTTATGCTTTTAATTTGCTTTTTATTTAAAACGGTCATATCCTCCATAAATAGTGCCCATGCATAGTCTGGCAACGAGAGTATAGGGATGGATAGCGCAAATTAAATGCGCAGCATGTCAAAAGTGGGGTGTCCTTCTTTCCGCTCAACCCTAACCCCTAACTTTAGTGGGTATGCCGGTACCGGCTGAAGGCGGGACCGTAGGTGGCCAGCAAGTTTTGCGGTGCTAGGGCAATTTCGGGTTTGCCGGTGCAAACAACAGTTTGGTTGAGGCAAATGACGCGATCGCAGTGCCGGCTCACCATATCTAAATCGTGGGAAACTTGCAGCACTGTCCAATTGTACTCCCGCTTCAACTCGTTGAGCAATGTGTAGAAATCGGCTTCTCCCTGAGCGTCCACACCGGCAAACGCTTCGTCCAGCACCAGCAGCCGGCGCGGCATCACCAAACAGTAGGCCAGCAACACCCGCTTCAGCTGGCCACCACTCAGCGTGCCGATCGCTTGGTGGCGCAACTGGTAAGCGCCGACTCGCTGCAAAGCACCGGCAATCGCTGCGGATTTTTCCGGTTCTGGCTGCCAAGGCCATTTGAATTTTGGATTTTCGATTTTGAATTGGGGATTTATCTCTTTCACCCATCCCAATCCGACTAATTCCCAAACAGAAATAGGAAATGACCGGTCGAAGATAAAATTCTGCGGGACGTAGCCTATCTGGTGGCACAGGTGTCCCAGCCGTTCCAAGGGCCGGCCAAACATTTCAATCCGCCCAGATTTGCGGGGAATTAACCCTAGAATCGCTTGCGCCAGGGTGCTTTTTCCGGCACCATTTGGGCCAACTACTGCGGTGTCGGTTCCCGCCGGCAATTCAAACGACACCTCCCGAAGGGCGAGATAACTGCCCTGGTAGGCGGTCAAGTTCTCCACCTTGAGAGTGGGGAGTTGGGAGGTGGGGATTTTGGATGTGGCGTGGGCATGCCAGCCATTGAGTGAGTCGGAATTCATATCAGTTACCGGCACGCAGATTCAAGAGTTTGCAAATTGGCTTGCATTGCTGTAAAATAATGTTGTGGGTCTGGCGGTCCAGATTCCAGGGAATTCAGCGGGTATAGGTTGAGGTTCAAATCTTGCGAGAGAGTTTGCAGCAATTTATTGTCTGTAACCGGCTCTCCCAACAAAGCTTTGACTTGATATTGCTTAACCGTATCTACAGTCTTTCTCACATCCTGAGGTGACAGGCTCGTCTCGGGAATCTTGACAACCGCTACTTGTTTCAGGCTGTAGCGTTTGGCGAGATAGGGAAAGGCATCGTGGAAGGTAATAAAGGTGCAGTTGGGATATTTCTGCAGGCGCTGTTTGAACTGGCTGTCTAGCTGCTCTAGTTGCTGGATGTAGGCGGCGGCATTTGCCTTATAGGTGGCTTGATTTTCGGAATCTGCTGCAATTAAGCCGTCCCGAATGTTTTCTACCTGCTGTTTGGCTAAAACTGGATCTAGCCAGACGTGGGGATTTCCCGCCTCGTGTTCGTGATGCTTGTGGTCGTGGTCTGAGTGTTCGTCTTTGCCTTTCTTTTCACCGGCATCTCCCACCGGCGTTTCCACTGGCGAAATCTCCTCTATTGCTTGAATGCCTTTGCTTGCATCAATTTCCTTCAGCTTGGAATTCCCGGCATTTTTGACAGTAGCTTCCAGGAATTCCTCCAATCCCATGCCATTTTTGACGAGCACGCCGGCGCTGGCGATTGCTCCCACGGCTCTTGGTGTGGCTTGGTACTCGTGCACCTCCGCTCCTGGGGGAACTAAGATTTCCACCTGTGCCTTATCCCCAGTCACCGCCTTGGTGAACCAATACACCGGCAGGAATGTGGCCACCACTTTCAGCTGTTTGGTCTGGGTGGGGGGATTTTGCACCTCTGTCTTGGGCTTGGGTGTCGGTTGGCTGCAGCCGGCTGCTGACAGCAGCAGCAGCAGCATCATCATGTGCGGGGTATAGCGTATCACAGTTTCTCTCCTTGTGCGGGACTGGGTGATGCTGGCTGGAAGCATTTTTGAGAATGAGGCTGATTCTAATTCTATTGGGTCTGGCTTTCACTGTTCCGGAAGTTAACCGAATGTAATAATGATTCTTATTCTGAGCGTTCCCACCGGCGCTCGTCAGGGTATGGAGGCGGCAGGATACAAATAACGCATATCCGGTTAATTCGTTTTAAACAGGAAGCCAGCGTTATAGAAAACAGCCCTAAAATATGAAAAAGTGATTCAACCGGATAATGGAACGAGCAGCGGGCGCTGGCCCGGCGTAGGTGCTAGACTGGGCTTGTGCAGTGCGGGCGCAATCCGCTCGCTGGCCATTCTCGCGCCTGAGAGATTCCGCGCCACCGGCCCTACCTGCAGTGCGGCGAGAGGGCCGGTGAGGAAGGCTTCGCAACCGGGCCACCTCAGATGTTCGTCCAGGACGGGCAACCCCTTGACAATCTGCGCGGGATATGCTTCTAGGATGTCTGCTAGTAAGGGTTCCGCTGTCACGTCCAGTCGGGTGCCGGTGGCGAGCCAGATGCGATCGCACTCCCTCTCGGCACCATCACTGCAAATCACCCGCCAGCGATTGCCCAGCCACTGGGCGCTGAGCACTTGACACTCTGGGAGGATTGCCAGCTGTCCGCTGTGAGTGTGACGCCGCAGTTGGGTGAGGATTGCCGGTGTCAGCGATCCGCCGTTCCGCGCGGTCCCGATGAGTTCCCACCGGCGCTCCCAGTCGGTTTCGGCCCAAAATCCCTTGAGATACTTGGGCCCAAGCCAGCCCGGATCTGCATCAAATAATTTCTCTTGCAGCTGGCGGCGGGCCATCAACATGACCTTCGCGCCACGGGTGAGCGCCCCGACTGCTAAATGTCCGCCGGTTAAACCGCCACCAACTATCAGGACTCGCTCGCCAGATAGCTGCAATCCGCGCAAGTCAACGCGATCGGAGTGGCAAAGTCGCTCTTGGGGATAGGGCGGCTGGATTTGGCTGACCCAAACCGGCAGCTGTGGGACGCCGCCGCCGGTGGCCAGAACTACCCGTCGGGCTATGGCAGATTGGCCGTCTTCCAGCCAAAGCCGAAACCGGCAGCCCTTTGCCCCCGAAATGGGTTCGATGCGCGTTACTTTGGCCTTCACGACGCTACCCTCCAGCTCCCACCGGCGGATCAGATCGGAGCAAAAGTCCTGAAATAGCTGGGTTCCCGGCAAATCGTAGGGCGGGAAAAGCTCGTGGGGGCGGGATTCGGCAAACCGGCGCAAGGCATAGGGGTCTGGATCGGGATGGTGGACGGCGGGCGACCGGAGATGGGGGATTTCCAGCGCCGCAAAGTGGCGGCACCACCGGCTGATCCACTTTCCGCTGGGGTCAAATACCCAGAAC
>Ga0185317_100123_pt1 | contig 28557 bp, 30 predicted proteins | sample DevilsHole_FD_128020 | JGI IMG/M metagenome (GOLD analysis project Ga0185317, IMG submission 128020) | Groundwater microbial communities from Devils Hole, Nevada to study Microbial Dark Matter (Phase II) - Devils Hole (SPADES assembly)... | ecosystem: Environmental > Aquatic > Deep subsurface >...
TAGGGTCTGAAATCGGCCTCGGTCGTTTAACCCGCAGCCGCAGGCGAGGCATGGCTGGCGCTTGTTGTGCCTCGCCTGCGGCTGCGGGTTAAACGAATTCGGACCCCTTTCAATGTGGAGCGGTACGTAGACCAAACGGCTCAAGTGGGAGGGTGCAGCGTTGGCCAGGTTTGGCGTCATCTTGCCGGCGGCCGGCCGGTCGAGCCGGTTCCATGACAAGCGCAAGAAGCAATTCACGGAACTCGACGGGCGAGCCATCTGGGTGCGCTCAGCCGAACTGTTCATCAACCGCGACGACGTCTGCCAGACGATCATCGTGATCGCGCCCGACGATCGCGAGGAGTTCACGCGGCGCTTCGCGCCGAACCTGGCGTTCATGGGCGTCGACGTCGTCGACGGCGGCGCCGAACGATCGGACTCGGTCGCGAAGGCCCTCGAGGCATTGAAGAGCGAAGCCGAATTCGTGGCGATACACGACGCGGTGCGCCCGTGCCTGATGAAAGAGGACATCGACAAGGTATTCGAGGCGGCCGAGCGAACGGGAGCGGCGTTGTTCGGCTATCCGATCGCCGACACGCTCAAGCGCGCGGCCGCCGACGGAACGATCGCCGAGACCGTTTCGCGCGAGCGGCTCTGGGCGGTGCAGACGCCGCAGGTGTTTCGCCGCGACATCCTGCTGAAGGCCTACGCCAACCGTGCGCGAGCAGGCGCGGCGGTCACCGACGACGCCCAACTCGTCGAGGCCACCGGGACGAAAGTGACGCTGGTCGCCGGCCCGGTGGGCAACATCAAGATCACCACGAAACATGACCTGTCGCTGGCCCGCGCCATCCTCGAAGCCATGCCCAAGCCCAAACCGCAAACGCCGGCCCACCCGTTCGCCGATGACCAAATGTGGGGCGGCCGGCCGAAGTAGAGAGCGACGGGTTCGTGTGACTACAGCGTTGCTACCAGCCGCCGCACGATCGTGCGCAGCTTCGGCTCGGCCTCGTTGGCGGTGCGGATGATGTCGGCGATGTCGGCCGGGACCAAGGCGTCGGGCAGGCACAAGTCCGTGACCACCGACAGGCCCACGATGCGCATGCCGGCGTGAACGCCGACGATCACCTCGGGGACCGTGGACATGCCGACCACGTCGGCGCCGATGGCACGCAGGAAACGATACTCGGCGCGTGTTTCGAGATTGGGACCGGTGACGGCGACATACACGCCGCGGTGCGTGCGGATGTGTTCTTCCACAGCGATCCGCTCGGCCGAGCGAATTAGCGCGCGGTCGTAGGGCGCGGCCATGTCGGGAAAACGCGGGCCTAGCGAATCGTCGTTCTTGCCGCGCAGCGGGTTGTCGCCCATCAGGTTGATGTGGTCCTCCATGATCATGATGTCGCCCTTGTCGTATTGCGGGTTCATGCCGCCGCATGCGTTGGACAGGATCAGCACGTCGGCGCCGATGGCTCGCAGCACGCGGACCGGAAACGTGATCTGCTGCATCGAGTAGCCTTCGTAGTAATGAAACCTGCCCTCCATCGCGGCGACAGGACGGCCGCCGAGCATGCCGCACACCAGTTGACCGGTGTGCGTTGTGACGGTCGATTCGGGAAAGTGCGGAATCTGCTCGTAGGGAATGGCGGCCTCGACCTCGATTTCCTTGGCGAACCCGCCCAGCCCGGTGCCGAGCACGATTGCCGCGCGCGGCTTCTTTTGCCAACGCGACTGAATAGCATCGGCCGCCGCGCCAACCTGATCGTGTAGATCGACCATGATCCTTCTCCGGTGCGACGATGGAGACGCCTCGGGACCGTGCCGAGGCCGCTGCGATGCAGATTGTAGTTGCCGGACGATCGAGCGCGAATGCGTGTCAGCAAGACTTGTCGGACTTCTTCGAGTCCATCCAGTAACGGACCAGCAGGCTCAGGAACCGCGTGTCCTGACGGAGATGTTCAAGGTCGGGGTCGCCCAGGATGTGTTCGAAGTCGCGATAGCCAAGCCGCAGCGACGAGTCGAGCGACTCGATAGCCGCGTCGGTCATGCGAAGCTGGGCGTAACTGCACGCGAGGTTGTAATGCACGATCGGGTCGTGCGGCCGGAGCTGAGCGAGCCGGACGTCGACGTCGAGGCCGCGCGTGTGTTCACCCTTTGTCGCCAGATTCTGGCCGTGGACCTTGAGCACCTCGACATACTCCGGGCGCGCGGCCAACAGGCGATCGAAGAAGCCGATTTCAAAGTCCAATTGGGACTGGTCCTCAAGCCTTTGCAAGAGGCCGGAGGTTGAGGAAGGTCTCGGTTCCGATTCACGCGCCTGGTTTGGCGACTCAGACATTCGTTCGCCCCTTTTTCCGCTGAGGAACGATGCCCTCAGAATCTACAGTGCATCCGTTCCTACAGTGGCTGTCCGTCTGGACACTATTATAGGAGCGTGCCCGGTGAATCTCCACTGCGCGATGAACCGCCGGGACGAAGGGGTCACCAGGTGACGGGTGTGCGCGGCAGGCCGCGGGCGAGCTTCAGCACAGCGACCTCGGGGCGCGTGGCGAACCGCAGGGGAATCGAGTGGCCGACGCCCTTGTTGACGTAGAGGTGCCGGCCTTCGTGTTCGTATAGGCCGGACCGAAAAGGCGAGCGTCGCAGCAGCAACGGCCCCAATCGCGGCAGGGCCACCTGACCGCCGTGCGTGTGGCCGCTGAGCATCAGGTCGCAGCGGTGATGCTTGACGTGTTGGATCGTGCGCGGGTTGTGGGCCAGCACGATGGCCGGCAGGTCGGGCGAAACGGCGGCCAACGTCTTCGACACGTTGCACGAGCGGCTCCAGAGATCGTCGACGCCCGCAATCGTGAACGGCGATCCATTGTGTTGCACGACCAACGATTCGTTACGCAGCACGCGAATGCCTCGCTGCGTCAAGGCCCGCTCGACTTTCAGGTGTAGTCGGGGCCGCAACGAGATGCCCAGCGCGTTTCGCACCGCATGATCGTGGTTGCCCAGCACGGCGAACACGCCGAGCGTGGCTCGCAACTCGCCCAACAACTCGGCGATCGCTTCCACGTAGCGCGATCCCTTGTGGACAAAATCGCCCGTCAGCGCGACTACGTGCGGCTCGCTCGCGTTGGCGAATTCCACGCTTTGACGGATGTAATTCGGGTCGACGAACCGTTTCAGGTGAAAGTCCGAGAGATGCGTCACGCGCAGACCGACCAACTCGTGCGGCAAGCCGGCCATGGGAACATCGAGCGAGTTCACCTCCAGCCATGTCGGTTCGACACGGCGAGCGTAGTGCAGTCGCGCCCAATTGCGGCCGACCCAACCGGCCAAGCGACGCGAGCGGCTCGGCAAACCATCGGATCGCTGACGTGTGCGTGCCAAGGAGTTGCTCTTCACGATCCAAACCGTGTGTCAAAACTCGTCATCAAGGTCTTCGCCTGGTTCCTCGTCATCGTCTTCGCCAATCCCCTCTTCGTCGTCCTCATCGGCGCTTTCGATTTCGTCGTCCTCTTCCTCGTCGTCGTATTCGTCTTCGAGGTCATCTTCATCGTCTACGTCTTCGAAGTCCTCTATGCCCTCGTCGAGTTCTTCGAGTTCCTCGTCGTCGAACTCCTCTTCTTCGAAACCCTCTTCCTCGTCTTCCTCGTCGTCATCGAAGTCGTCGTCTTCCTCGTCCTCGTCGTCCTCATCCTCGTCGTCGTCGTCGGCGGCGTTGGCGATCCAGTCCTGCGCCGCAACGCCGAACTGGCCGCGAACCAGTCCGAATTCGCACGGTGTGATGTCGTCCCCAATCACAACCGCCGTCCCTGGGCAAAGGTGATCTGTCATTAACAGCTCCTCACTGATGTATTCTGCGTCAGCCAAATCTTGCCAGAGTATCTGGTAGTAAAGTTCGACTGGTTTGTCAAGAAACTTGTCTGGCACGCAAACTGCCTTCTGCTACACTGCCGCCCCCGATGGCCGGGCAGTTGACCCGACGACTGCAATGAACTGCCTGGCGACGGCGAGCGATCCGACTTTGGGACTTGACGGCAGAGACACGAGGCGGCTGGTAGTTCTTGCAAAAAGTACGCGAAACGTCGCCAAGTCTTGCAAGAATTACCATGTCGAGTGGTTCGCGTTGGCGACCAACCCGCAGCCAGGCAGGCTCGCGGCAACTGACTAACACACTGGAGGGAGCCATGAAAGTGTTAGCCTTTCTCTCGGCGTGTCTTTGCCTTTCCCCGATCGTCGCCGCAGACACATTTCTACTCGAATTCACTGCGAAGTGGTGCCCGCCATGTCGCGAAATGGAGCCGGCTGTCGCGGGGCTGGAACGAGAGGGCTATCGTGTCGAGCGGGTCGATGTGGACGATCCGCAGAATCGCAACCGGATGGCGGAGTTTCGAGTGCAGAACATCCCAACGTTCGTGGCGATCACCAACGGCGTCGAGAGCGGCCGCCGTGTCGGCGCCACGCCGATCGAAGGTTTGCGACGACTGCTCGGGCCTCCGCCGCGGAGCAAAGTAAGCTCGCCGCCAACGACTACGGCGCCGAAACCTGGCGACGACAAGACTCAAGTTGGTAATCTGATCGCCCGCAGCGTCCGCCTGGTGGTCGAGGACCCGCAGACGCGTGCGTTTGGCACAGGCACCGTCGTACGGAGCGTCGTGGGTGAGACGCTGATCCTCACGTGCGCGCACTTGTTCGAGGGAATCTCACCTCACACCAAGACGACGGTCGAGTTTTTCGGTTCGCCCACACGCGACAAGCTGCCGGGCGAACTGGTCGGTCGCGATCGAGCCGGCGACGTTGCGTTGGTTCGCGTCATTACGCGCGAAGTTCTTCCCGCCGCACCGGTGGCGTCGCGCAGTTTTGCACTCGCGCCGGGCCAGTCGGTTTCTTCGGTCGGTTGCGACCACGGTCAGGAACCGTCGGTTCGCACGTCGAAGATCACCGCGGTCAATCGCTATCTGGGCGCGGCGACCATCGAATGCACAGGCCAGCCGGTGCAAGGTCGCTCGGGGGGCGGCCTGTTCAACCAGGCGGGCGAACTGATCGGCGTGTGCAGCGCCGCGGAGCCGCGCGAGCAAAAGGGCATCTATGGCGGCTTGACGGCCGTGCAGTCACTCTTGGATCGACAGGGCTTGGCCAGTCTGTTCGACAAGCGGCGTCCGCTGCGCGAGGCTGTGTTGGCCCGCGGAACGAGTACCGAGACGCCGCTCGTGCTGCCGCCGCCCGACCAGCTTGGCCTGGATGTCGGCCGAGGTTTGCCCACCATGAACAACGTGGGTGACGCCGAGATAGTCTGCGTGATTCGGCCGGTGGGCGGCTCGGCCGCGCCTGCCAGGGTCGTCGTGCTCAGCCGTGCGTCGCCGGAATTACTGGCTCAATTGGAAAAGGAACAATCGGCCGAAGGTGGTACACGAGCCAACACCGCAATGCGCGTACGCACGGACTTGTCGGCTCACGGTTGGCGGCCGGCAAGGAAAGTCGCCGCCAAGAACCCAGAACCGCCCGCGGCCGCCCGCGGAGCGATTCAAGAGGCGGCTCGTTGGGAACGAGACTGGCAACCAGGTGCAAAGTCGGCCGACTCGCTTGGCACCAAGTGATCGCAAGCGTACGAGGTTGACGCGCTGGCAGGCGGTCCAATTACAGCGCTGGGCCATTTTCTATGGTGTAATGGCGTCCTGAGTCGCCTTCGGTCAACCTGGGCAATCATGCACAAGTAAGCCACAATCACGTGCTTGTCGATCACGACAGCCACGACGCGTCCCCAAGACCCCAGGGTGAACAGCCAGCAGTTGAACGCGGCAAACACCACCAGCCAGACCAGGGCCGCGAGGCCGAATTGGAACGAACGGTGCTTCATGATGTCAACCGCCACTCGCGTCTGTATCGATCCTAGCGAGCGTCGCAGCCCGAAACAACGGCCGAGCTCGGCGGCGACTTGTAGCGTTGCGGGGGAGGCGTTCGACGCACTTCGTGATTCGGATCGCGCGAGAGTGGAGCGTCCTGGGCTTGTGAAGGGGCGTGATTGTGCCATGCACGCTCCACATCGAGGACTTTCTGCGAGCAACGTGCGTCGCGCTCCCCTTACCAGGGACTGCACGGGATTGCGATTGACACTCGGATGATATTGCAGCGATACTCTGACCGAAGTTAATGCGAAACGGGGCGTAGCTCAGCTTGGCTAGAGCGCATGGTTCGGGACCATGAGGTCGCAGGTTCAAATCCTGTCGCCCCGACTTGCTATAACAACCGCCTAACGTAATGGCTTCTATCCTTCCTGCTCGCGCCGAAGGACCCCGACTTCGGGAAGGACCCGTATCGCGAGCAGGAAGGATAGAAGCCGCGTTGAACGAAACCACGGTGTGACCGGCTATGGTCTTTGATCGAACCGCGGGTTTCGTGATGGACATGCTATCCGGCCGCTGGACCTGAGACAAGCAGCGCGCGGGGGCGCGGGGGTGAGGGAGTGCGGGTTGGGATGGCCAAAGAATCGTTGCGATGAGACGGCGGCACGACGGCCACCGGCCGCGGCGCGGACCGAGGGCCCCGGCGGCGTCACGCGACGCGGCTTCGAACTGGATGCACTGCGAAATGCCGGTCGGTCAGGGGTCTGCCGCCACTGGTGCCGCAGTCGGCCGAGCGCACGGGCTCGCGGGAGCCGCTGACAGCGCCGGCGGCCCCCGCAAGCTGACGGTCGCCGACGTGCTGCGCACGCGGCCGAGTATCTGGCGTGGCGCGGCGAGCGAGTGTCGTTCCAAGAGCGTCGCGTGTTGGCACAACTCACCGCCTGTCGCACGGCGGCGCTGGGCGGCCACGCGTGGGAGTGCGACACGTGCGGCGCGGTGCGAGCCGACTACAACTCGTGCGGCAACCGGCACTGCCCGACCTGCCGCGGCGCGGGCGAAGTGGCTGGAGCGCGTGCGTGCGGACCTGGCGAGGCGGTGGATCAGCGCACGATTCGCCAGCACGAGTCGGTCGAGCTGCGGCTCGTGCGGCAGCGTCTGCACCACGTGGAAGTACGGCACCGGCAGCAGGACTCGGCGCCGACGACAACACCGCCTCCGGCTCGGCGAACCGCGGACACTGCTCGACCGGAAGCAAATCCAGCGGACTCACCGTCCGCTCCAGGTGCGGACGACGCACGTGCAAATAAATCAGCGTGGTCGAGAACGAACGGTGCCCCAACAGCCGCGAGATCGTCAGCAAGTCCACGCCCGCTTCCATCAACCCCGTCGCGTAACTGTGCCGCAGCGTCTCCTCACACTGCTCATTCGTCGTCTGCGGTGACGATCTCTTATCGGTACCATCCGTTCTACAACTACCATGGACACATCGTGCGGAGGTCGAGGTATCGTGGTGGGGAGCAGTTCGTCGTCCGACTTGACGAACGAACTTCGATCGCCGTACCTGCCTGGATGCTCGATCCCGCAGGTTGCCAGCGGCTCGTTGTCGAATCGAAACCGCGACTCGATCTGATTGCGTTAAGTGAACTGCGGCAGCTCGTTGACTCACACCTCTTGTCGCCACGGACGCCGGTCCGTTCTGCTGACGACTCCTCAATGAAACAAGGAGGTCGTCATGAATCACTTCAGCCGTGCGAGAAAGACTCGGTCGGGCCAACGGACTCTAACTTTTCCGATGACGAGCAGTCGGCTCGAAATCTGGAATCATCTCAGCGACAAGCAACAGCAGGAGTGCCGAGTCGCGATTCGACAATTGCTGTACCAAGTCGTCCTCGACGAGCGGGAGGTCGCTCGCGACGAGCACCCAGTCGCCCGTGAAGAACGGGGCGCGGCGGCGGTCAAAGCCCTCGACCACGACACGCAGGCTAAAAAAAACTCGTGCCCTTCGGGATTCTCGATGTGCTCGGGGGACTGCTGACGATCCTCTTCGGCACGTCGCGCGAGACGAGCGATTTCATCGCCGATTGCCTGGCGCAATGGTGGGAGGCGAACCGCGCGCGTTACGCGCACGTGCGGCAACTGGTGATCAACCTGGACAACGGCCCTGGGAATTCGAGCTTCCGCACGCAGTTCATGCAGCGGATGGTGGAGTTCGCGGATCGTACGGGGCTGGAAATCGTGCTGGTGTACGATCCACCGTACCACAGCAAATACAATCCGATCGAGCGTTGCTGGGGCATTCTGGAGCGGCACTGGAACGGGACGCTGATCGACAGTGCGACGACGGCACTGCACTGGGCCGCGACGATGACCTGGAAGGGCCTGCGGCCGGTCGTTCAACTGCTGGAGAGAGCCTACGACAAAGGCGTTCGCGTGGCCAAAAAGGCGTTCCGCTCCATCGCCCAACGCCTGCAACGCGACGCCGCGCTACCCAAATACTCGGTGCGAATCAGTCCGGCCACCGGGTAAGATTTTCACCCGGAGTTGCCTTAGCCTGCGTGTCATGGTCGAGGGCTTTGACCGCCGCCGCGCGAGCGCGACTGGCCGCCGCGCGAGAATTCGCCCACATCGAGCTTCGCCTTGGTGTCGATGGAAATCCGCAGCGAGTCCGCGCGCGCGTCGGAAGCCTGATTCTCCCGCTCGACGTTGGCGAAAATGTCGTCCGTCTCTCGCACTTTCTTGAGCGGCTTGGCCTTCAGCACCGAACGCAATCGGAAGCCGAGCCGATTGAGCATCTCACCGATCGTGTTGACGTGCGGCAACTCGTCGTCGGTCCAGCCCTTCTGGTCGATCAACGCCTGGCGCATCGCGGCCGCGGTCATGCGCGTGTACAAAAACGGCGACTGAAACTTCGGATCCTGCTGGCTGTGCGGTTCGGCCAACGCGCGAATGTCTTGCTCCAGTTCGGGGCACTTCACTTCCGTCTTCTTGTTGCCGCGCGCCGAGAAGTTGTCGGGGCGCGCGATGCCGGTGCGCAGCTCCTCCAACCCCACCTCGACCGTGTGCCGTCCCCAACCAAACACCCGTTCCGCGCGGCGTGCGCTGCCATCGAGATAATCGATGGCGACCTGCGCCTGAAAGGCCCTTCGCTTGGCCCCGGTCAATTTGCTCGCGGCATCCTTGATCGTCGCCACCACGGCTTCCGTCAGCTCCCCGTGCATCGTCTCCTCCTTGAGACTTCCCTAACTTCAACCAAATCGCAACCAAGGGGAACGGTAGCCCAAAAAACGAAATCAGGGGAGACTATTTTCCGGGAGTTGTCTAACACAAGGCTGAAGCCGCAGGCGACGAGCAGTTCGCGGGTGGGACCATATTGATAATCCCAGGGCAAGCGGCGGAGCAGTCGCGGATCGCCCGTTTGGGCAACTCGATCCGGTTCCGGCGAGGCTGGCGTCGCCACGATTTTTCCCGCGGCGTCGGTCGGCAGGGTGATTCGCGAGAGCACGTGATCGCGGCGGCTCATGATCCGCGGCACGGTGCGCCCATCGCGAGAAGTTAGACACCAGGTCTGTGTCGGTGTGGTGGACTGAAAGTCGGGCCGAATTCCCTCGCCGCGCCACAGCACTTTACCTGTCGAACCCTCGACGCCAAAGTACGTGTGGTCCTTGCCGATGACCAGCGTGGGTGAGGATTTGCCGGGAACGATGGCCTCGATCGGCATCCAGCCGCTCGCGGGTGTCTCCCAGAGCAGCTTGCCGGTGTTGTCGAATGCCTTGACCGATCGGCCGGTCATCAGGGCGAGGTCGGCTTTGCCCTCCGATGTCAGATCGACGGCTCGTACCTCGATCGCGCGCGGGTTGAAGTATTCCCATTCCTGCGCCCCGGTGATTCGCAGCCGTTCGTGGCCGGCCGAATCGAAGAACACCAGCGTGTCCTTGTTCACGTCGGGCGACTGATCGAAGAATCGCACGCCGACCGACTTGTGCCCGTCGCCGTCCAGGTCGGCCAGCACGACCGCGGGCATGTAGGTCATCGAATTCGCCGGGTGTTTCCAGGATCACGAGCAGACGAAAGATTAGCTCGCTGGCCGCGTTGGCAGTGTCAACATCGGCGATGGCGATTTCGGCATTGCCATCCGCGTCGAGATCGCCGACCGCTGCCGCCGCGAGTTGGTTGTGCTGGATACTGTGCGGTGGCACGACGCGTTTCAGCGGCTGCTGCCAGAGCCGCGAGCCGTCGCGTCCGCTCACGGCCCACACATCGCAACTGATGTCCTGGATCGAACCGGGCGTGCGATAGTCGGGCACGGTGACGACGAGGTCGGCCGTGCCGTCGCCGTTCACGTCGTGCAGGTCAGGCGATACGACGTAAGGAAGCTGGAACTCGTAAAGCACTGCACCCAGTTCCACTGGCTTGCCGAGCGCCTCGGTCCAGACAACCCGGCCATCACGACCGCCGATCACGGTCAGACAAACCTGCGAGATGAGGCCGCTGCTTGGCCCTGCACCATGCCAGAAGACTCGATGCGGACAGACAATTTCCGGCGATCCGTCGCGATCGAGGTCGGCACAGAACGGTTTCAAATCAACGACGGACACGGCGAACGCCGCTTGCTCGCGAAGCGACGGGCCCATCGTCCAGTTCGGCGAATCCCAAACGCGGCGGCCGGTCGCTCCCGAGATGGCCATAAGCGCGAACGCTTGCGACTCCATGCGAAAGGGAACACGCCACTCGGATGCGACGAGCAGGTCGGTCACTCCGTCACCGTCCAGATCACCGTTCGGCAGCGGCGGTGCGGTGACGACGGGTTTTTCGGCGATCCGCTGGTCACGCCACTCGATTGCCGGCTGCGACAGAACCTGCCCGTCACGGCCGGAGATGATCCGCAAACTCGGCTTGGACTCGCCGGCGACTTCCACCGCGTCGGTCAGGCCGTCGCCATTGTAGTCTTGGGCCGGACGCACGTCGCCCAGCCGCCGCCAGGCTTCGGGCGCGGCACCGGCCAAAACCTTCAACTGCATTCCTTCCCGCGTGTCGCGCGCGGTGAAGAGGTCCGGCAAACCGTCGCCGTTGAAGTCGGCCAGCCGCGTCGCGTGGACGGCATCGAGCCTGTGCGTCTCGACGCCGCGCGCGGCTGAGACCAAGTACACGGCGCGCAGGCTGCCGGGCTGCACGTAGTGCCGGAAGACCGTCGTGATCATCAGGTCGGGCCGGCCGTCGCTGCCGAGCGGACCGAGTTCGATCGATTCGATCCGCCGCTGGTTCGAGTCGAAGTTAGGCCCGCGCCACCACGAGATCGGACGGCCATCTTTGCCCGACAGGACATCGACAAAAATCCGCGGCCAAGTTGGATCGTAACCAGAACGGTAGCGGTCTGACTCCAGGAAACACGCTGAAACGACAGCCAGCTCGTCGTGCCCGTCGCAGTTGATGTCAGGGTACTGAAGGAAGCGTTGCCAGTGCGATTGCGAGCTGGGCGAGATCGTCCGCTTCCAGCGCGAGCGCCCCGTGTCGGCGTCAACGACGGAAATGGTCAGGCGCTTGGGCTGTTCATGCGGCGCGACGAGTTTCGCCTTGCCGTCGTGATTCAGATCCAGCACGTACGGCAGGCGACGAAGCGCGAGGTCGGTGACCCGCACACTCGCACTGTCGAGCGGCAGTGCCGCGCTCCACATCCGCTTTCCATCTGACAGGGATCGGGCCGACAGATCGATTCCCCGGCCATCTGCACTCGCCGACAACATGGCGATGCCGTCGGTTTTGCCGTCACCGTCTGAGTCAAAAAACTGTGGCTGAGCGGCGGGCGCGACTCCCAGATCGATCGTCGCCCACGCCGGCTCGCCGTCGCTCAGGCGTAATCCAGCGACGTGCTGACCGAATCGGACGGCAATCGCGGTAGCGGTAGCGGTAGTTAGTGGTAGGGTGGGCACCGCCCACCAGCGGCCCTAATTGAGGCCCTAATTGAGTGGTGGGCGGTGCCCACCCTACAATTTCAGCCCCGCACCAGAATCGAAAATCGTGACGCACGTCCACCCATTCGAATTTCGTGGCACTGTTCGGCGGCGTCAGGTCGTTCAACTCCTTCCGCCAGAGCGTCTCGGCGTTCGTACCCGACAGGGCTTCCACCCACATGCCCCGCGAGCCGAGCCGATACGCCACGACGATCAGGTCGGCGCGGCCATCGCCGTTCACGTCGGCCGACAGCGGCGGTGCGGCCAGTTGATTCTGGTCGGTCCAAGCGCGTTGCCACAGGACCGCGCCGCTCGCGCCGGAGAGCGCCACGAGCGGCACGTCGTCGCGCATCGGCCAGCAGTAAATCAGATCGTTCTTCCCGTCGCCGTCGAGATCGATCGCGTTGCCGACGCTGCCAGCGTCGGTTCGGACGCTGGCAGCGTCCGCCACCGGTTTGACCAGCAGCGGGCGAAACGAGACGTTGACCGACGAGCCCCACTGTGCCCAGGGCGTGGTCAGTTGTTTCCAGACGTCCTTGCTTCCCGCGGCCGGGTCCGCGAGCAGCGAGCCAATCGGCGATTCCCACCGTGAATTGCCCGTGGCGCCGTCGAGCCGGCGCAGCGCGGTGCGGCCGAAACGGCGTTCGAACAGAATGACGTCGGTGTGCCCCTCGATGTCCACCAGCTCAAACTCTTCGCCCGGTTCAAGCCGGATCGGCTTCCAAAGCTGCTGCTGCGTCAGGTCGATGTTAAAATGCGGCTCCTGGCCGCGATCCAGCGTCACCTGAAACGTTTGGCCGAGCATCCCCAGACCGCTCGTACGTAGACGATAACTCCCGGCTGGAACTTCGATCGGCTTCTCGGTCGGAACGGTGAACGACTGCCGCACCTTGTCCTCAGTGTCGTGCAGCAATTCCGCGGTCAGCGGGTAGCCGTCGGTCTTGAGCGTGAGCAACGTGAGCTGCTGCCGTTGGTAGTAATCCCAGCCGACCGATCCGAGCACCGCCAGCACGATCGTGGCGACCACGGTCGCGGCGATCGAGTTCAAGAGCCGATGGTGTTTGCGGGCGCGCCGCCACGCCTGTTCGACGATGCCGATCGGCCGCGCCCGAATCGGTTCGTCCTTCAAGAAGCGATCGAGTTCGTCGGCCAATTCCGCGGCACTCGCGTATCGCTGGCGTGGTTCTTTCTCCAAGCACTTCAAACAGATCGTCTCCAGATCGCGCGGCACTGCGGGATTCAGGAGTCGCGGCGCGACCGGCTCTCCGTCGATCACCTGCAGCAGCGTGTCGAGCGGGCTGGCGGCCTGAAACGGCGGCCGGCCGGTCAGCGCACAGTCAACACCGCGCCGAGCGAATACACGTCCGCCAGCGGTCCGATTTCCGAGGTCCGCCCGCCCGCCTGCTCTGGCGGCATGTAGCTCGGCGTGCCGAGAATCTGCCCGGTCGCCGTAAGTTGCGTTGACGGATCATGCACCGTAGCCCGACGCGCCAGCGAGGGGGACGATGGCGATTGCAGCGCAAGCGATGGCGATTGCAGCGCAAGCGATGGCGATTGCGGCGCAAGCGAGGGCGATTGCGGCGCAAGCGAGGGCGATTCGTTGGCCGTCCCTCGCACGCGCGTCGGGCTACGGTGCGGCTCGTTTGCCACTCGCTTCGCAAGCCCGAAATCGGTCACGTGCGGTTCGCCGGCGGTGTCGAGCAAGATATTGGCCGGTTTCAGATCGCGGTGAATCACGCCCTCCACGTGAGCAAACGCGATCGCGCGAGTGACTTTGACCATGATCGTCGCCGCCTCGTTCGGCGCGAGCACGCCGCGCGCGATGCGAGTCGCCAAGCTCTCGCCCTCGACGAACGCCATCGAGAAGTAGTGTTGCCCTTCCGCCTGGCCGATTTCGAAAATCGGCACGATGTTCGGGTGCTCCAGCTTCGCCGCCGCCTCCGCTTCCGCGTAGAACCGTTTCACGTCGTCGCCACTGGCGAGCTGGCCCGTCAGAATCATCTTGAGCGCGACGACCCGCTTGAGCGTTGTTTGTTTCGCACGGTACACGACGCCCATCCCGCCGCGGGCGACCTCTTCCAGCAGCTCGTAGTCGCCGAAATAGCGAACGCGGCCGATCGGCTCGGCGATTGAAACGTCGCTCAATCGGTCCGAGGCCGAGTCCATCGTCCGTGCGGTCGCCGGGTCCCACGCCGCGGATTGCTCCGCAGTTCCCAGCGGCTCGACGATGCGGTTCATTCGGTCCTGGTCATCGAAGAATGCGGCGAGGTCGCGTTCGACTTCGGGAAAGCGAGCCAGCCATTCTTCGCGGCCCGGACTCTGACCCATATCAACCGCGCGAAGGTACTCGGCGATCGCCTCGCTGAGTCGGTCCTGTCGGGAATCGGGTTGAATCGAATCGTCGGTCATGATTGCTCCCAATTTGCCAGGGCCTCGCGCAAGGACGCTAAACCGCGGCAGAGCAAGCCGGCGGCAGCTTTTTCGCTTCGGCTCAGTTCGCGACCAATCTCCGCGAGCGACCGCGGCGGGTCGTGCAGGTAGCGAAGCTCGACGGCGATGCGCTGCGATTCCGGCAGAGTCGCCAATGCATCCGCCAACCTCCGCAGCAATTCCTGCCTCATCGCCTTGCGGCTCGGCGACGACTGCTCGGCCGCGAGCAACCCTTCCAACCGCGACGACGAGCCGTCGATTGCAGCTTCGAGCGACCGTTCCAGCGCGAGGTCACGTTTCCCCCGCGCAAACCGACGCACCACGTCCGCCGCCACGTTCGCTAGCACGCGACGCAGGAACGCCAGCCGGTGCGGCTCAGACTGCCCGCGAACCTGATCGCGTCGCCGATACGCCCGCAGCAACGTCTCCTGCACCAAATCGGACGGGTCAAGCTTCGCGCGCAGCCGCGGCCCCAAGCTGGCCCGCACCAACAGGTGCAGACATTCGCGGTATCGCTCAAATGCGCCGTCGCTCGGTTGATTCACCATCGTCATCCTCTGAGTATCAAGACGTCGTCGCTCGCTAAATAGCCTTGCACGATTCTGGGACAGTAGCCCGACGCGCCAGCGAGGGAGCACATGGCGAAATCACAAGAAATCAGGCCCGGCCCCTCGCTGGCGCGTCGGGCTACTGTCCCTGCGGACTCCCAGGATCACGCAAGGCCATTTAGACTACCCGATCGGATACATCAGATTTTGCGCGCGACGCCGCGATTGGCCAGACGTGAACAGACGTGGAATGCAGGCGAAGGGTGGGCCGAGTCGGCGTAGCGTGGGCCGAGTCTTCGAGTCCCACCAGTGTTCTTTTCGAGTAGTTGATGGGACTCGAAGACTCGGCCCACCCTACGCTGTTTTTGTGCAAAGCCGGCGGAGCGAAAGACGAAGTTTGGCTTGGGTTGCGTCATATGCCGCGTACGGCGCTATCGTGCCGCCGATCCGTCCGGGCTTGCGAGAACAACGGTGTAGCCGTCTGGATCGCGCAGCCAACATTCCCAGTGACTGGGACCACCGTCGCCGGACGGCGGATTGCGATGGGTCGGCATTAGGATTTCCGCGTTCATCGCCGCGGCGCGGGCGACCGCCGCGTCAAAGTCGTCCAGCTCGAACCAGAGCAACACGCCATTGCCATACGGCTTGTCATTCGGGTTGCCGATCGGTCCGTGATGGTGCGCGGTTGCAAAACTGTGCAACTGGAGGATCAACGTTTCGTTTCGGACCAATCGCTCGTATTCCGCGCCGCCGTGCGCGCTCTGGCAGCCGAGCAGCCGCTGGTACCACCGGCTGCTCGCTTCGACGTCGCGGACACAGATGAGGGGCTGCGCGTTCACGGAATGCCGGCGGCCAGTCGGTTAGCCCGCGAGCCGCGACAGGTGGGTCAGCACGCATCGCCATGAGCCAGCTTGCCGAACCCAGACGTCCGATACGCGCTCCACGGACCGGAACGGCTGCCCGCGGTACTTGCCGCCGGACACGGCACGCATCGTGAGCACGGCACTGTCCCCGTAGACGCGCACCTGAATGTCGTCGGCCTCCATCACGTCGTGACTCAGCACGCCGGACTTGACCAATTCCAAAAACGTCCCCTTGTCGCTCGTCGTTCCATCCGGGCCGACGATCGTCCAGTCGTCGGCCATGTATCGGCCGATCGCCGCCGCGTCGTTGGTGACCATCGCGCGGCCCCAATCCTCTTCGAGCCGAATCAATTCGTCCGCGGTGTCATTCATCGGCGACTCCCCTTTCGCTGCGCGTTGTTGTGCGTCATCCCTTGATCTCCGCGATTCGTGCCTTGACAAGCTTTCGCACCAGCGCCGCCGGCAACGGCTTGTCGGGCGAGAAATGGATCGAGCCCTTGGTCGTCTCGTAACCTTTCAACTCGGCGCGGAGTGTGTGAATCGTCGCACCGCTCATCGGAAAATACGAGCAATGCTTCGCAGCCGCGCCAAACCCGGCGATCGCCTTTCCGTTCAGACGAAACGCGGGAACGCCGTAGTCGATGCACTCCAGTGCCTTCGGCACGGCGGCGTGGATGATCTTGCGGAGCTTTTCGAGCGCGGCTCGCTGGCCAGCACGCACGCCGGCAAGGTACTCGTCGATGGTTGTCGGTTTGTTTTTCGATTTCGTTGCCAAGTCTTGTGCTCCTGTGAGGTCTAACGTGAACCATGCGAGAGCCTTACTCGGTACGATGCGTGCGCCGTGCGCGCATGTTCGTGGCCGACGCTGCCAGCGTCGGCGCCGGCGCCGGACGCTGGCAGCGTTCGCCACGTTGGGTTGCGGGCGCAGCCCGCGCTAGGAACGGGACCGAAATAACCTCCCGATCTTGGGGCACAGTAGCCCGACGCGCGAGCGAGGAATCGGCAAGAAGCTCACCTCGCTTGCGCGTCGGGCTAGTGTGAATGCACGGGAAGTCATTTCGGCCGTTCCTTAGACCACTCGACTAGTGTCATCTGCCACCGGGCAGCTCAGGCTCTTGTCATACATTCCGGATCGATCGAAGCAGCATGGGCGGCGCTTGCCTTTGGCGAGCATGTCGCAGGCGGTTGCGATCCGCTTCACGCGAGTCTCGGGCCGCTTGGGGGAGGTGATCCAGTGAATGAAATCGCGGCGTGCGGCGGGCGTGATGTCGTTCCACACTTCCCGCGCCTTCGCCGAGGCGCGCGCCAGCGCCTTGCGCAGGTCCGGCGGCACCTTGGGTTCCGGTTCCTCCGCCACCGGCGCGATTTCCAGCGTGACGACGTCGCCCGCCTCCGCGCCCGCGGCTTCGCGCAACTTCCGGTCTACTTTGAGCCAGTGGCCGCCCCGGCCGTCGGGATCGAGCGTGGCTTGAAAGGGGACGCCATTGATGGTGCCTTCAACGGTCGTCTGCCCGCGCGACGGGAGCTTCGCACTGGCTTCCTTCGGCAGGGTCAGGAAGGTCCAAGAAACGGCCCGGCCGACCGCCACCGGCCGGAACAGTGTCGCACGGAAAGTGATGAACGCGGTTTTGGAATCGCCGGGTTCGCGAACGCGCCCGTCCCGCCCGACCTGCTTGGCGGCAACCTTGGCGCCGCGACTTACGTTCGTCGACCTGGTGGACGTGTTGTCGTTCATTGTGTTCGCTCCAACGGAATCGATTCACGCATCGGTGCGTTGCCCGCCGCGCCACTTGGTGGCATAAGGCAGCACGAACAAGTAAATGCCGGTGAGCTGGAGCACGGCGAGCGGGAGCAGCGGCGAGTAGGTCACCGCGGGCGGAGGCATTTTCCCCTGTCCCACGGACATGACGACGATGTTGGCGATGACGGTCACGGTAAAGGCAACGGACACCCAGCGGTGGATCTGCCGAACCCATTTGTTCCAACTCATTCGGACCTCCCTCGAAAAAACGGTCGTGATTCACTGGCGGCTGGTGATGAGTCGGCCTCTTGTTCAATCCCGAATGAAAAGAGGGTCTAAGCCGGTCATCTGCTGCCGCCAGGTTGCGTGCCGGTGGGTGGCGTTCCCGCGAGCGTTGACGCCAGGAACGCGTCGAGCGTCTCGTAGCCCGCCGCCATTCCGTGCTCCATGCCGGATGCCAGCGCCGCGTCGCGTGCCGCCTTCGTTGGAAACAACAGCGTCATGGTGAGGCGCGTCGTGCCGTTCTCCTCGGTCAGTTCGAGCGTGGCGAGCAACTCCCACGACTGCGCGTCGGCCGCCGCGGACCCGCAGTCGCCCGCGGCAGGCCCCATCTCCATCCGTTCCGTGTGCACGACTCGCGACGGGGGAGTCACTTCACGTTACTCCCCCCAGATCGTCAGGGAAATCGTCCCGTCCGGCCCGTTCCAAGCCCAACGGAACTTCCCACCGACCCGCACGTCCATGTCGCAGGTCGCCCAGGTCGAACCCGGCGGGGTGAACATCCACCGCCGAAGCAACTCCGGCCGATTCATGGCCTCCCAGACAAGTTGCCGCGGCGCGTCAAAGTCGCGCGTCATCACGATCGTCAGATCAGTCGGCGTCGTCACGTTGAGCGAGTGCTTCATCGTTGGTCTCCACGCTGCGGGTTGATTCACGGCCGTTTGCTCTTGGCCTGACTCTTCAATTCTTCGAGCACCGCGTCGAGTCGTTCAAAGTTAGCTTCCCAGTTGCGGCGCCACTCTTCGAGCCAGCCGCTGGCATCGGCAAGCGGCTGGGGTTCGAGCCGGCACAAGTGCGTCCGGCCGACGACGCGGCGGCGCACGAGTTTGGCTCGTTCCAAGACGCGCACATGCTTCGACGCCGCCGGAAACGACATCGCGAGCGGCTCCGCCAACTCGGTCAGATTCCGCTCGCCGTCCGCGAGCCGGCGCAGCATCCTCCGCCGCGCCGGATGCGCCAGCGCGTGAAACACGCGGTCCAACGTCGTCGATTGATCCTTAACCATGTGGTTTACTATATCCGCTCGCCGCTGATTGTCAACCACCCGGTTTAATATTTTTCGCCGGCGCGCGGTGGCTGCCGCATGGCGACGTTGTCGAGACCGTCACCCGATGCCGCGATTCGCCCCCCACTCCTGCGTGCAGACGGCCGACCGTGCATCCGTGGTTCGCTTCTGCAAACCAAGGCTTCGACGTTCGCTGCGCGAACCAAGGTGACCTGGATTGTCCGGAATTGTTGGGTCCGAATCCGGCGGGGCGTGGGTTCGCGGAGCGAGGCACGACTTTTCGCCGCTTGTTGTCACTCGTGCTAGCTAACCGAAGTCGCGCGGACCGCCTCTCTCGCCGCGAGTTGCGGCAGGTTCATCGCGGCCTGCCGGTGTCGGAAACGCCGTCAAGCAGCGGATTCGGAAACACGGTCAAGCAGTGGATTCGGAAACGCCGTCAAGCAGCGCGACAAGATCCGCGACGGCAAGCTTACCCGCAACAAACTCCCCGTCGCGCAGTTCGATCGCCTCGATGCCGATCAGGACAGGTGTGTCGCGGAAGCAGAATTGAAGGCATTGTGGAAGACCAAACACGGTTTTCCGCACTGCGGCGCGGGCGAGACGAAGGCTGACGCACACATGGGCAGAGTCGGCCGTCCGTTCGCATTCATGGAATTGGCACAGCGGGCAATTCAAATCCCGGACGGCGAGGCCGATCCAACCGGGCTTGGGCTTGTTCATCGCCCTCGAACGATTCAGTCCGGGGATTCCAGGAGAGCGGACGGTTCAGCTCCCGCGCGAGGTTGGCCAGATGACAGATGGTGGCCGTGCGGTGGCCGACTTCGACGGGCGCGTTGAGCGGAACTCCGGAACGGATCGCGTCGAGCCAGTTTTCCAGATGCGGACGAGCGACGTGGCCGGTCCCTTTCCATTTTTCCGCCACGGCCGGGTCGGGACCGTTCTCGACCAGTCCTGGCGGATCGGTCTCGAAGTAGTTGCGGCGCATTTTCAGGATCCCCCTTTCGCCGTGAAAAACGACGAAGTCGGGTCCGTGTGAAAAGTGCAGTTCGATGCCGTCGGCGTACTTCATCCGCACCGGCCAGAAGCGGCGATCCGATGAATCGCCGACCGGCCGCGGCGTCTTGTCCTTCCAGCGCGGCCAAAGCTCGGCCACGGACGGCGGCTCAATCGCGCGCACTTCGACCGGGCCTGTGTCATCCCGCCCCAGTGCGAGCTGCACCATGTCGACCGAGTGCGCTCCCCAGTTCGTCATCAAATGGCCGGAGTAGTCGCGAAACAAATCCCAACCTCGCCACAGCAAGTCGCCGACCTGGAAGTCTTCTTTCATCCACAAGTGCCGGTGATGCGGCCGCAGCGGAGTCGGGCCGCAGAACAGGTCGAAGTCAACGCCGCCGAACACCGGTTCCTCGCCCAGCGATGGCATCGGCAACGGTCCGGGATAATTGGGCAAGTCAACCCGCGTGACTTTGCCAAGCCCGCCGTTGCGAATGAACTCGCAGGCGAAGCGGTTCATCTCCATCGTGCGTTGCTGGCTGCCGACTTGCAGGACTCGGCCGGAGCGCTTGACGGCATCGGCCAGCCGGCGGCCTTCACGCACGCAGACCGTCAGCGGCTTTTCGAGATACACATCCAATCCCGCTTGCAGCGCGAGGATCGCGGCCAACGAGTGATGATGGTCCGGTGTGGCGATGATGACGGCGTCGAGCTTCTCGCGAGCGAACATCCGGCGGTAATCCTGATGCGTCGTACATTTCGCGGCACCCGTCTGTTTGAAATGAGCGAGCACGTTGGAGAACTCGCCCTTGGGTTCCAACACACTGGCGATTCGCAACGACGCACAATCGCAGATCGCGCCGACCGTCACTGACGGCGGCAAATTCCCGATGAGATACTTCCCGCGCACACCGGTGCCGATCACGCCGACTCGAACGTTGTTGTTGGCCGATCGAGCAGGCTCGGCCTTCGTCGTCATCGACCAAGCCGTTGCGAGGCCGACGGACCTCAGAAACTCTCGACGAGATAAGGTCATAGTTTTAGCGCCTCCCGCGCGTATTTCAGGCTGGCGGCGATGTTCGCGTCTTCGAGCTCGACCTGCTTGTCGAGCGGCAGCGTGCTGACGTCCTGCAAGCTTTTCGCCGAGTGTTCGCGCACGAATCGCAGCGTCCGCGCGAGGTCGCTGCCGGAGACGCTCGGCATCGTCGCCCAGTATTTGTCGGTCAAGCAGGTCACCTTCAGCGCGTCGCGCGTGATGAGTTCCAGCACCATGCGAAGGTCGGGCTTCGCGCGTCTGAGGATCGTCGCGATGCGTTTCATGTCGAAGCTGCCTTGCCCCAGCGGGATGTCCGCCAGCAGGAAACCGTGCTCGTACGCGCGGAGTGCCTGATCCTTGAAGTGGACCGAGAAGGCATACGGTGCGAGAGCCTCGATCGCGCCGTATGGGTCGTCAAGCAGCGCGAAGCTGTTACCGGTATCGACCGTCGCGCCGATGAACTCGCAACGGAGATGCTGGTACAGCGCCAGCCGTTCGTCGATCCGCTGATCCTTGTGGTTCTCGACCGCCAGCCGCACGCGATGCTTCGTGACGATTGGCGCGGCGAGTTCGAGCATCTTCACAGCTTTCGCTTCGGCTTCGCGGACTTCGGCCAGCGATTTGAATTGTTCGTACCGCCGCCCCGGCATCACGACTGTACGGACGGCCTGCACTCCGACCTCGGCCGCCGTGCGAATCTCGGCCTCGAACCGCGCGAGGTCCCCGTCGTCCTTCGGCGGATTGACGATCCCGTCGATGAACAGATTGTGTTCCGTCGCGAAGTCGCGCAGCGTCTTGACGCGCGCGGCATCGAGCGAGCCGAGCGACGCCTGCATTCCGCCCGCGCCGATCTCGCGGCAATGCTTGAGGAACGTCAGCGGCTCGAACAGGTCGAACTTCGCATCGCGCTGCTGCATCCACTTGCGGCGGATCGCGCAGTCGTAGATGACCAGTCCCATGCTGGACCTCGTCGAGGAATCCCCGTCTGCGGCGGCAAGCCGAGAGGCAGCGGCGGCACTCGTCGCGGTCAGGACGATGCCCTTCAAGGCCGTTCGGCGGGTCATTTCGGAATGCGTCATGGTTTGTCGCTCTCGTGTCTCGTTAGTCGCGGTCAGAAACGGTTGTCGTGTACCCAAACGCGATGTCGCGCAGGCCCTGCGCGCCGTGGACGTGTGTGTCATGTCATTGCTCCTGTGGTTTGTCACCTTTGGTCCTTTACGTCCTTTAGGACCCTTGTCCCTTCGGTTTCTTTTCTTCGCTCCGCCAACCGTGCTCTCGTCATCGCTTCCCGCAAGCCGCCGTCTTTCAGAAACGCCTGCTCCAAAGCCTGAAGCTGCCGGTCCAGCAAGAAGGTGGTCAGCTTGATCAACCCGATAATGGCGTTGGCACAGATCGCCGGATCTTCATTTTCAATGGCCTTGCGAAACGTTTCGTAATTCGCGCCGGGAGTCCGGTTCAGTTCCCGCAGACGCTGTGTGTAGCGGTGGTTCAGATCCCATTCTTCATAGCCATTGGTTCTGAGAAAATCGCGATAGTCTTCCAGCAACTCCTCCAAACTCGCGCGAGCCACGTTGGTCAGTTTGATTTCCGTTTCCTTCGACGTGCCGGACGCCTGGCTGCCTTCGACGATGTTCTGCTTTCCCGAACGGGCGGCCTGCACCATCTGGTCGTAGGTCCGGTCGCGGACATCCAAAAACCGCTTGCAGAAGTAAACCGTGGCATCGAACACTATCTGCGACTTCTGATAGGACAACAGATTCTGATACCCGCCGTGCTTGGGAATGAAACCGGCCTGCGTGCTCTCGTCCTTGCGGTCCTTTCCGTCCCTCATGTCCTTGCGATCGGCCATGGTCACTTCTCTCGAAAAACCTCGCTGTGCACCACCGCCTGGATCATTGTACGAAATCCATAACCATCCTGTGCCACTCTGCTCGCGAACCGCACCGGCTGGCCACTGCGGGAGTCCGAATCATGAGCGAATCTGTGTGGGCCATGCTGGTGTATTTTCTCTTGCAGGCGGCGGTTCCTGCATTGCTGCCGGTGCCGATGATCGTCAGCGAATGGCGTCAGCCCAGTTATCGAACAAGAACTCGTGTGCCGTAACAATGTATACTGCTTGCGTGGGTCAGGCTTCCGGCCGGCTTCACGTCTGGCGTTCAACGGGGAATGACAGGCTGGAAGCCTATCCCACGATGTGGCGGGAAATCGCTGAGGGAAACGATGAACGGGTTGCCTCTCGACAGATTGTTGCTGGTGTTGTGCCTGGTGCTCTTGCCAAGATTGGCCCACGCTCAGGCGACTCCGGAGGCGTTGCAGGTCCGGCTCCTGCAAGAACCGGTGAGCGAACTGGCGAAGGCGGCTCGTGAGCGGGGCGATGCGGGGCGCGGGGCGGTGTTGTTCTTTCAGCCGTTTCTCGCGTGTTCGCGGTGTCACGATGCCGAGACCGGGACCCAGCTTGGGCCGGACATCGCCAAGGCAGGCGAGGAGGCAACCGCCGAGTATTTGATTGAATCGGTGCTCGCACCGTCGAAGGCCATCAAGCGGGGCTACGAGCCGATCACGGTGGCAATCACCGACGGGCGAGTCGTCACGGGACTGGTCGTCGCCGAGAAGAACGGCACGCTCGAGCTGATCGATCCGGCAGGGGGCAAGCGGGTGCTGGTTCCCGTCGGAGACATTGAGCAACGCAGCATCGGGGCGAAGTCGCTGATGCCCGAGGGACTGGTCAACGCGCTGACGGATCGGCAGCAGTTTCTCGATCTGGCGAAATACCTGATCGAGATCGCCGAGGGAGGGCCGAATCGAGCCAGAGAGCTGCGGCCGGCCCAGACGGCGTTCGTGCTGCCGGACTATGAAAAGGAGATCGACCACGCGAGATTGATTCGCGGTTGGGACGACAAGGCGTGGAAACGCGGCGAGGCGATTTACGCGCGTGTCTGCGCGAACTGTCATGGAACGCTGGAGCAGCCCGGCTCGTTGCCGCACTCGCCCCGATTCGCGACGCATACGTTCAAGAACGGCAGCGACCCGCACAGCCTCTATCAAACGCTGACGCACGGCTACAACCTGATGGCTCCGCAGACCTGGATGGTCCCGCGACAGAAGTACGACGTCATCCACTACCTGCGCGAGTCGTACCTGCGCCGTCACAACCCGTCGCAGTACGCGAAGCTCGACGACCGTTACTTCGCCAAGTTACCGAAGGGGACGACGACCGGCCCGGCCCCGGCCAGCGTCGAGCCGTGGATGGCGATGGATTATGGGCCGAGTCTGTTCAACACCTACGAGGTCAGTGCGTCGCATTCCAACGGGCCGAACATCGCCTACAAGGGACTGGCCGTGCGGTTGGATGCGGGGACCGGCGGCGTGTCGCGCGGATCGCAGTGGGCGTTGTTCGATCACGACACGCTGCGCTTCGCCGCCGCATGGACCGGCAATGGCTTCATTGATTGGAAGGGAATTCACTTCAACGGCCAGCACCAAGTGCATCCGCGCGTCATCGGTGAACTCCTGATTGAAAACCCGGTCGGGCCTGGCTGGGCCGACCCGGAGACGGGTCGATTCGATGATCCACGTCTGCGCGGCCGCGACGATCGGCCCTATGGTCCGTTGCCGCGAGCGTGGGCCAAGTTCGTCGGCACCTACAGCTACGGCGATCAGACGGTGATCGCGTACTCGGTCGGGAATGCAAGTCTGTTGGAGTTGACGGGCGCGGAGTTTGACGCTGCGAAGAAGTTGACGGTGTTCACTCGCACGCTGGAGATCGGTCGTGGGATAGGCTTCCAGCCTGTCGAGAAAACGCACGGGGCTGATGGCGCGGGGAGTGACAGGCTGGAAGCCTATCCCACGCGCGATCTGCTGGCCCGCATCGCGCCGAATGACGTGGCGGTCGCGGTGGTCGGTGATGACCGCGTGTCGCTGACCACCGAGGCCGGGTTTCGCGTTCTGAAAATTCCCGCCGCCGCCACGCCGACTCGGGTCAAGGTGTTGATCGCGAAGGCCAACGCAGCGGAAGTGGAAGCGTTCGCGCGAACGACTCCGCCGCCGAGACCACTCAAGCCGCTCACCGTCGGCGGGCCGAAGCGCTGGCCGGAGTTGCTCAAGACTTCGGTGATGTTCGGCAAAGAGGACGGCCCGTTCGCGGCGGACACGCTCGGTCTGCCGGAACGAAATCCCTGGAACGCACTGCTTCGACTCACGGGGTTTGACTTCTTTCCCGATCATCGTCGGATGGCGGTCTGCACTTGGGACGGCGATGTGTGGATCGTCAGCGGCATCGATCAACCCGACGCCGGACTCACCTGGCAACGGATCGCGTCCGGGTTGTTTCAACCGCTCGGCCTGAAATTCCGCGACGGAGCGATCTTCGTTTGCTGCCGCGATCAAATCGTGAAGCTGCACGACCTGAACGGCGATGGCGAAACGGACTTTTACGAATGCTTCAACAACGACCATCAAGTCACGGAGCATTTCCACGAATTCGCGATGGGACTGCAAACCGACGCCGACGGAAACTTTTACTACGCCAAGAGCGGACGCCATGCGCTGCCGGCGCTCGTGCCGCATCACGGGACGTTGCTGAAGGTCAGCCGCGACGGCGCGCGGACCGAGATTCTCGCGACCGGCTTTCGCGCCGCGAACGGCGTCTGTCTGAACCCAGACGGCACATTTTTCGTGACCGATCAGGAAGGATTCTGGACTCCGAAGAACCGCATCAACCGCGTCGAACGCGGCGGGTTTTACGGCAACCTGTGGGGCTTCACCGACATCACCGACACGTCGGATCAGGCCATGAAACAGCCGCTCTGCTGGATCACCAACGAATTCGATCGCTCGCCGGCGGAACTCATCTGGGTTCCTGACAACACCTGGGGACCGCTCGGTGGAACGCTGCTCAACACGTCCTACGGGATGGGTCAGGTTTTCGTCGTGCCTCACGAAATCGTGAACGGTCAGGCTCAAGGGGGCATGTGCGCGTTGCCGCTGCCGAAGTTCCCGACCGGCATCATGCGCCCGCGCTTTCATCCGACCGACGGGCATCTGTATGTGTGCGGCATGTTCGCCTGGGCCGGCAATCAAGTCGTCCCCGGCGGCTTCTATCGCGTCCGCTACACTGGACAACCGGTCGATCTGCCGATTGGCTTGAAGGCCGGCGTAGAACGATTGGAGCTGACGTTCACCCACCCGCTCGATGCGGAATCAATCCGGCCGCAGAACTTTGAAGTCAAAGTCTGGGGCCTGGAGCGCAGTCAGAACTATGGCTCGAAGCATCTTGACGAAAAACCGCTGCCTGTCGCCGCCGCGACGCTGGGCCGCGACGAACGAACGGTGACGCTGACGCTTCCCGATCTTGCGCCGACCTGGTGCATGGAGATCAAATACCGGCTGACGACGAATGACGGCCGTCTCGTGACCGGCCGGATTCATAACACCATCCATGAGGTTCGCCCGTGACAAGTGGGATAGGCTTCCAGCCTGTCATCTCCGCTGCTTGTCTGGAAGACCGCAGGCTCGAATGCAAATGGCAGGCTGGAAGCCTATCCCACGAAAATGAGGATCACCCCATGAAAATCGCTCGCATCTTTGCTCATCGCGTGGAACTGCCGTTGGTCGAAGGATCGTACAAATGGTCGGGCGGCAAGTCCGTCTCCGTTTTCGACAGCACGATTGTCGGAGTCGAGACCGCGTGCGGACTCGTCGGCTACGGCGAGGTCTGTCCGCTCGGTCCGTTTTATCTGCCGGCGTATGCCGAAGGAGTGCGAGCCGGACTGAGGGAACTGGCACCGCACGTGATCGGGTTCGATCCGCGTGAGCTGGCGAAGCTCAATCACCGCATGGATGCCGCGTTGAAAGGGCATCCGTATGTGAAGTCCGGAATCGACATCGCCTGCTGGGACCTGCTCGGCAAGGCGACTGGGCTGCCGGTCTGCACGTTGTTGGGCGGGCGGTTTGGCGAAAGTGTGCGGCTGTATCGAGCCATCTCGCAACGGCCGCCCGATGAGATGGCTCGCAACGTCGCCGAGTATCGGGCACAGGGCTACACCCGCTTTCAATTGAAAGTGGGCGGCGACCCGGACCAGGACATCGAACGCATCCGGCAGGTGCGCGCGATCCTGCAACCGACCGATCGCCTCGTCGCCGACGCCAACACCGGCTGGACTCAGCATGAAGCCCTGCGGGTCGCGCGAGCCGTTCGCGATGTCGATGTTTACATCGAGCAGCCGTGCCTGACGTATGAAGAATGTCTCGCCGTGCGCCGGCACACGGATCATCCCTTCGTGCTCGACGAGAATGTGGACAGCCTCGACATGCTGCTGCGAGCGAAGGCCGATTTGGCGATGGATGTCGTGAACTTGAAGATCAGCAAGCTTGGCGGGCTGACGAAAACGAAGCAGGTTCGCGACCTGTGCGTTTCGATGGGGATCGCCATGACGCTCGAAGACAGTTGGGGCGGCGACATCACGACGGCCGCGATCGCGCACTTGGCGCACAGCACCCCCGAAGAGTTCCGCTTCACGAGCACCGACTTCAACAGTTACGTGACCGTCAGTACGGCGACCGGAGCTCCGCAGCGAGCGAATGGCTTCATGTCCGCCAGCCCGGCCGCGGGACTGGGAATTCAACCGCGGCTGGACGTGCTGGGGCCGCGCGTGCTGGAGGTGAGTTGATGCTCCGACGATCCGAGTAGCATGGACTTCCAGTCCGTGCCCTCTGACCAGTTATTCACGCTCATTCTATTGAGCTACGTTTCGCACGGGCCGGAAACCCATGCTACCCATTGAACGAACAACACCTGGAGATCGCCATGTCTGACTCAAACATTTTTCGCGGCTGCGTACCTGCCTTGATGACTCCCTGCCGCGCGGACCGGACTCCCGACTATGCCGCGCTCGTGGACAAGGCGCGGGAATTGATCGCGGCTGGCATGAACGGCGTCGTGTACTGCGGGTCGATGGGCGACTGGCCGCTGCTCACGGACGAACAAAGGCAGGAAGGAGTGCGACAACTGACCGCGGCGGGCGTGCCGGTGATTGTCGGCACGGGGGCTCAGAATCCAGCCTCCGCGGCGGCGCATGCCGCGCACGCTCAGCGGGTCGGAGCCAAGGGGTTGATGGTCATCCCGCGCGTGCTGTCGCGCGGAACATCGGCCGCGGCGCAGCGAGCACACTTCGCGCGAGTCCTCGGCGCGGCGCCCGATCTGCCCGCCGTGATTTACAACAGCCCCTATTACGGATTCGAGACCAAGGCCGATCTGTTCTTCGACCTGCGGAGAGAGTTTCGGAATCTGGTCGGATTCAAGGAATTCGGCGGACAGAAATCGCTCAGCTACGCGGCCGAACAGATCACTCATGCCGACCCGGATGTCCTTCTGCTGGTCGGCGTCGATACTCAAGTCTGTCACGGCTTCATTCGTTGTGGCGCGGTCGGCGCGATCACGGGAATCGGCAACTGCCTGCCGCGCGAGGTGCTGCACCTGATCGCCCTGTGCCAACGGGCGGCGGCGGGCGATGTCGAGGCCAGACGGCTGGCGTGGGAACTCGAGGACGCCCTCGCCGAACTCTCCCGTTTCGACGAAGGGCCTGACCTCGTCTTGTACTACAAGTATCTGCTCGTGCTGCTGGGCGACAGCCATTACGAGTTGCACTTCAACCAAGACGATCAACTGTCGCCCAGCCAGCAAGCGTTCGCGAAGTCTCAACTGAAACTCTTTCAGGCGTGGTGGAACAACTGGGCGGGAAAGACGTATCGACAGAACGATGGGCGGTAAAAAATTGAGATCGTTGTTTTCATCTTTCACCGCCCATCTTTTTGTCGCCAATTGGAAATCGCAAACATGAAACTCGTTCTCCTGTTGCTGGTCGCGTTCGCATGGAATCCGTTAGCGGAAACGCGTCTCATG
>Ga0185317_100124_pt1 | contig 27784 bp, 16 predicted proteins | sample DevilsHole_FD_128020 | JGI IMG/M metagenome (GOLD analysis project Ga0185317, IMG submission 128020) | Groundwater microbial communities from Devils Hole, Nevada to study Microbial Dark Matter (Phase II) - Devils Hole (SPADES assembly)... | ecosystem: Environmental > Aquatic > Deep subsurface >...
CCCATCTTCCCCTACCCCGGCGGGTTGCAGATTGCAGAATTTGTAAATTGACATTTCGGCAAGATTTGGCATTTTCAGAAGAAAGTGTTAAAATTGGGGGACATTTGCAGACAGTGGCCAAGAGTGGCGAGCAATCAGGAACAGAAACTAATTTAAACATTTTTCGTCACGACATCTTACCCCTGGCGCAGGAAACAAGTAGTTAAGGAGTGAAAGCATGCGCGTAAACCTGTTTAATGCGGTTTATTATGCGGAGCGATATCCAGACTTAAAAGCCGCCGGTCTGACTACGGAGGAACAGTTACGCGACCACTTTGAGCAACATGGGGCAGAAGAGGGGCGTCAGTGTTCGCCCTTGCCGGTCAATCTGGACTTATATGCGGCCAGCAATCCCGACCTGGCAGCAGCAGGGTTGACCACCAAACGACAATTATGGGAGCACCTGGAAAACTTCGGGGTGGGTGAGATGCGCAGCTTCTCGCCGCTGATCGACCTGAAGTTCTATCAGGAGAGCAACCCCGATTTGGCTTCCCTGAACTCAGAGCAACTGCTCGAGCATCTCGTGACTTATGGCATAGCTGAGGAGCGCCAGTTCTCGCCGTTTGTGGATCTGAAATTCTATCAGGAGAGCAACGCCGATTTGGGCGGCCTCAGCAAGGGACAGCTGTTTGAGCATCTCCTGACTCATGGCATGGCTGAGGAGCGCCAGTTCTCGCGGTCGATCGACCTGAAGTTCTATCAGCAGAGCAACAGCGATTTGGCCGGCCTCAGCGGCGCACAGCTGTTTGACCACCTGTTAAATTTTGGGTTCAAAGAAGGGCGCAGGTTTAGTGTGACTGTCACCATCAATGACTTGATGGTGCAGCGGCCAAACTTTAACTGGGCGCAAGTGTTAGGTCTGGCTGCTGGCTCAACTGTGCCGGCTTCCACAACCACAGGCACGGCAGATGACAGCTCAACCGCGTCGGGGACTCCCACAACCACCGGCACGGCAGATGACAGCTCAACCGCGTCGGCGGCTTCCACAACCACCGGCACGGCAGATGACAGCTCAACCGCGTCGCTACCACTACCGGCGGTGACGCCAGCCGCCAGCACAATCGGCTCGACAGACACAACCACCGGCACTGATACTGGCAGCACAACCGGCTCGACAGACACAACCACCGGCACTGATACTGGCAGCACCACCGGCTCGACAGACACAACCACCGGCACTGATACTGGCAGTACCACCGGCTCGACAGACACAACCACCGGCACGGATACTGGCAGCACAACCGGCTCGACAGACACAACCACCGGCACGGATACTGGCAGCACAACCGGCTCGACAGACACAACCACCGGCACGGATACTAGCGGCACAACCGGCTCGACAGACACAACCACCGGCACGGATACTAGCGGCACAACCGGCTCGACAGACACAACCACCGGCACGGATACTAGCGGCACAACCGGCTCAACAGACACAACCACCGGCACTGATACTGGCAGCACAACCGGCTCGACAGACACAACCACCGGCACTGATACTGGCAGCGACAATGTGCCACCGGTACAGCCGGTGCCGCCAGTAGACGGAGACATGCCGCCCTCAGGACCGCCACAAGGGGGATTTCCAGGGCAGATGCCAGGGATGCCAGGGTCAATGCCTGGGCCATCGTCCGTGCCAGCGTCAGGGCCAGAATCGGAAAGAATGCCAGCTTCACCGGGGATATCAACCTCACCAGCAGCAGGAATGCCAGAAGCAGGGGATGTGCTCGATTCGCCACTGATGCCGCCGTACAATCCCGAACCCCCGGAAAACTATCAGGATCTCGGCCTCTTGGACGAAAACCTGGGCGCTACTCAAAACATAAACGACTCAGTGAGCGAAGCCGAACCACAGGATAACTACCGGTTCACCGTCAGCGAGTTCGGAGAGTTCAACCTCAACATCAGCGGACTGAGCAGCAGTGCATACATATCTATACTGGACGCTCAGGGGTATCCAATCAATTCGGCTTATGGTGACGCCAGTCAACAGGCATCCCTAACCAGCCCGTTAAAGCCAGGTGATTACTTCGTTCAAGTCAATTCCTATGGCGGCGAGACTGACTACACTCTCAGCCTGGGAACCGCAGCGCCAGAAGATATCGGCAGCCTGAGCTCGCCGCAAACCGTGAGCGACTCTGTGGGCCAGTCTGACCGGGCAGATTCCTACAGCTTCACCGTAGACGCATTAAGTGAGGTCAGCCTTGTCCTGGACGGAGTGACCAGCAGTGCAAACGCGCAATTGCTCGACAGCGAAGGGAATTATATCAATTGGGCGTGGAGTGACGGCACTCAACTGGGAGCTGCGAGCAGCCTGTTGAAGCCCGGAACCTACTACCTGCTGGTGAGCGGGGATGACAGCGACACCAGCTACACTGTCAACCTGGAAGCAACAGCGCCAACCGATCTTGGCACCCTGAGCGGGCAGACAGAACCGGTCAGCGACTCGCTGAGCGCAGCGGACTCCAAGGATTACTTTGCCTTCACCCTGGCGGAATCCAGCGAAGTAAGCGCGATTGTTGATGGCTTGAGCGCGGGTGGGTATCTCAATATCTTCGACAGCAAGGGGAATTACATCAGTTACGCATGGAGTGACGGCACGACAGCGGCATCACAGAGTAACCTCTTATTAAACGAGGGCACTTATTTCGTCGAGGTCACTGGGTATGGTAGCGAAACCAACTACACGCTCAACCTGTCGGCGACGCCCAAAGCTATCCCCGCCGATAATGCCGGCAGCACAAAAGAAGACGCTCTAGACCTGGGCGTCTTGAGCGATACCCAGTCCCCCCTGAGTGACTGGGTGGGGAACCCTGTTGACCCGACAGATTTCTACAAGTTCACCCTGGAAACATCCAGTGAGTTGAGCTTGCTCTTGGATGGGGCGAGCGGCGCAGGTCCGTATGTCACTCTCTTCGACAGCGAGGAGAATTACATCAATTGGGCTTGGGATGACGGCACGAATCCTGGGTTCGTGACTAATTTGTTGGAGGCGGGCACTTATTACATCCAGGTCGATGGGTCTTGGAGCAACACCGGCTACACGCTCGAGCTGTCGGCGACGCCCAAAGACATCCCGGACGATCCTGCCGGTGAGATTTTAGAGGAAGCTCAGCAGCTCGGCGCACTGGGCGCTGCGCAAACCGTGAGCGGATGGGCCGATTCCCGTCTCGACCCCACAGATTACTTTGCCTTCAGCCTTACGGAATCGAGCCGGTTGAACATGGCTCTGGAGGGCTTGACTGGGCAAGGCGCATCTCTGTCTCTCCTCGACAGCAATGGGAACTGGATCAACGGGATCTGGAGTGACAGCACTCAATCGGGTTCGCTGAATAGCCTCTTGGATGCGGGCACCTATTTCATCCAGCTTTCTCCGTACTGGGGCAGCACGGAATACGATCTCAACCTGTCGGCGACGCCGGAAGCTATCCCCGCTGATAATGCCGGCAACACGCCAGAGGATGCTGTAGACCTGGGCGCTTTGGGTGATATTCAACCGGTGAGTGAGTGGGTGGCATACCCTGTTGATGCCAATGATTGGTACAAGTTCACCACCGACAGTGCCGGTGGAGCCAGCGTGACTGTCGATGGCTTGAGTGCCGGTGCGTCTGTGTATGTCTACGACAGCAATCAGGGATATATCACTGGGGCTTATGGTGACGGCACCACACCGGCATCGGTGAGCTTCTCCTTACCAGAGGAGGGCACCTATTTCGTTCAGGTCACTACCTATCAAGGCGATACCGACTACACCCTGGAGGTCGCACCGGGTGAGGGCAACAGCGCCGACAATCCAGGGCCAATGCCGGTGCCCATGCCGGTGCCCATGCCGGTGCCCATGCCGGGAGAGCAGGGGATAGCCGCTGGCGAGCCGGCACCGGGGACAAATCCCGACGGGTCGGTTGTGGGTGGCGAGCCGATCAATAGTGAAGAGGACTGGATCGCTATTGACGAGCCGATCGATGGCGAACCGGCACCGGGGGCACCGTCTGCGCCCGCAGCAATGCCACCGGCAGGGATGGTGCCAGGGGCAGGGGCAGATCCAGTGCCCGGGGGGATGCCACCGGCACCGCCGACGCCAACCCCGACGCCAACCCCGACACCGACGCCGACGCCAGCGCCGGCATCGATGTCTGCGGCAGGTGGGTTTGGAATGGTTGCAGCGGACCAAGCACCTGGAAAAATGATCTCTGCAGCTGGGGGTATGGGTATTGCTATCGATCCCATGCCGCCGGTTGAGCCAGTTGATTTGCAATCGGCTCAGGATATCGGCACTTTGGGCGAAATTCAAACCCTTAACGACTCCGTAACCGCCGATGATACTGACGATCTGTACGGCTTCACGGTGGACAGCACCAGTGAGGGCAGCTTCACCCTGGCTGGACTGAGCAGCGGCGCGGATATCATTCTGCTGGACAGCAACGGGTATCAAATCAATTCGGCTTACGGTGAGAGCACCTATCCGGGAGTGTTCAGCACCCTGTTGCAGCCAGGTACTTACTACCTCAACATCAATGGGTATGGCAGCCAGACGAACTACCAGCTCAACTGGGGAGGGACTCCGCCAACAGAAATTGGCAGCCTGAGCTCGCCGCAATCTGTCAGCGAGTCAGTGGGCCAATCTGACCCCATCGATTACTACACCTTCACCCTCGACACCCCGAGTCAATTTAGCCTCAATCTCAATGGCTTGATTGAGAGCGGGTACGTGAATCTGCTGGACGAAAACGGGCAGTATATCAATGGGGCGTGGAGTGACGGCACGACAGACGGCTCGTTGACAAACCTGCTAGCTGCGGGCAAATATTACCTGCAGGTCACCGGGTATGGGTTCGACAGCAACTACACGCTCGACCTGTCGGCGATTGCTAAAGCCATCCCGCTAGATGGTGCCGGCAACAGCACCGCCGAGGCTAATGACCAGGGCGTATTGAGCGGCAGTAAGTCTGTGAGTGACTGGGTGGGGAATCCTGTTGACCGCAGCGATTACTACAGCTTCACCCTGGACACTTCCAGTTCAGTTAGCCTGAACCTCGAGGGACTGAGCAGCGGTGTGAGTTTCAATCTGTCCGACAGCAGCGGGAATTTCATCAATTACGGGTGGGGTGACGCCACGACAGCGCCATCACTCAGCAGCCTCTTGCAGGCGGGCACCTATTACGTCGCGGTCGAAAGCTACTGGGGCGAGACGGACTACACTCTCAACCTGTCGGCGACTGCCAAAGAAATCCCCGCCGATAATGCCGGCAACACACTGGAGTTGGCGAACGACCTGGGTGTTTTGACCGAGGCGCAAACCGCGAGCGACTGGGTGGATAACTATATTGACCCGGCTGATTACTACAAGTTCACCCTCGACAAATCGAGTAAATTGAACTTGACCCTGGATGGTTTGAGCAATCAGGGCGGGTATGTCAACCTGCTGGACAGCAGCGGCAATTACATCAATTACGCATGGGGTGACGGCACGACACCGGCATCGCTGAGCAGCTTGTTGGATGCGGGCACTTACTACGTGTTTGTCGGCGGGTCTGGCGGTGACACCGACTACACGCTCAACCTGTCGGCGACGGAGGAAGCTATCCCGCAAGATACTGCCGGCAGTACGCCAGCGGAAGCTCGAGACCTGGGTGCCTTGACCGATGAGCTGCAAACCGTGAGTGAGTGGGTGGACAGCCGTCTTGACCCCACGGACACCTACGAATTCACCCTGGCCGAATCCAGTGAGGTCAGCCTGGGTGTTGACAGCTTGACCGGCGCTGCCTATGTGACGCTGCTCGACAGCAACGAGCAATATGTCGCTTCTGCGTGGAGTGACGGCACGACTGCCGCGTCCGCCACTAAGCTGTTAGCGGCGGGGACTTACTACGCTCAGGTCAGTGCGTCTGCCAGTGATGTGGACTACGCTCTCAACCTGTCGGCAACGGCCAAAGCTATCCCCGCCGACGGTGCTGGCAACACGCCGGAGGAGGCGACAGCGCTGGGGGACCTGAGTGCTGCCCAAACCCTGACTGACTGGGTGGGGAGCCCTATTGACCCGAATGATTACTACAGCTTCACCCTCCCGGCTGCCGGCACGGTCAGCCTGACTCTGAATGGCTTGAGTGCGGGTGCGAGTGTGACGCTCTACGACAGCAATCAGGAATATCTCAATTCCGGTTATGGTGATGGCGCTAATCCGCCATCCCTCAGCAAGCAATTAGCTGCCGGTAGCTACCTGGTTCAGGTGAGCAGTTGGGAACAGACTGACTACAATCTGAGCCTGTCGCCGGTTGTGTAGGACTTTCTCTGGATAATTCATCCGCTCTGCAGGGTGCGTTAATTTAATAACGCACCCTTTTTTTTCAGGGTGCTTTTTCAGGGTGCTTTTGAGTCCTGCTGCCGGCTAATCTCAACAAAGAGAGGCAGCGGCAGGGGGAAAAAGTAAAACTAATTAAACGTAAAATATCAGCGTCCATAAACTGCAGTACATGAAAAAGGTGCTTTTAGGAAACCTTGCTGATGGATATTCCGTTTATTTAGGTCTACATAAGAGTGCGGCTGCAACGGCTGGGGAAAGCAGCAGGGGCGGGAAAGAGTGCCTGTCCCTAGAAGCGGAAGGGGCCAAGGGGTGCCAGTACAAGCAACTCCCTGGAGTGCCGGCGGCTTTCCGGTGGCCACCGGAAATGATATAGCGGAGAATCACAGGCAGTGGACAATTTGTTAAAAGGGGTCAATCTCTATTTAATTGGTATGATGGGTGCGGGCAAGAGTACGGTGGGGCGCATCTTGGCCAGGGAGTTGGGCTATCGCTTTGTGGACACGGACGCCCTGATTGAGCGAGTGGCGGGGATGTCGGTGAGTGAGATTTTTGCTGAGCGGGGGGAAGAGGGGTTTCGGGAACTGGAAGCGCAGGTGCTGGGGGAGGTGGCGGCGTACAAGAATTTGGCGGTGGCCACCGGCGGAGGGATCGTGCTGCGCCGGCACAACTGGAGTTACCTGCAGCACGGGATTGTGGTCTGGCTGGATGTGCCTGCCGAGCTGCTGATGGCCCGCTTGCAAGGGGACACCACCCGCCCACTGTTAAGAAACCCTGACCCAAAGGGAAAATTGCAGCAGCTTCTGGAGGAACGGCAATCGCTGTACGCGCAAGCTGATGTCCGCGTCAGCGTTGGGGAGGGGGAAACGCCCCAACAGGTTGCGGCGCGGGTGATTGAGGGGGTGCGCAAGGTGCTCAGACCTGAGGTGACGGGTGCGGTGGAGTCCAACTAGCCGGTGGCAAATTGTCAAGAAATGCAGGTGGTTGAGAAACCCTAGCTGCCAGTAAACTGCAATTGACGCCCTTTTGTGTGATTGTAATTATCATGCCTACCCAACAAGATTTCGTCCAGGAAGCTGAAGCTCTGCGGGTGCAAATCCTCAGTGAGGCGCTGCCCTACATCCAGCAGTTTGCCGGTCGCAGCGTTGTCGTCAAATACGGCGGCGCGGCGATGAAAGACAGCTCCCTGAAAGATAAGGTGATCCGGGACATTGTGTTTCTGTCCTGTATCGGGATGCGACCGGTGGTGGTACACGGTGGCGGGCCCGAAATTAACAGCTGGCTGGATAAACTGGGCATTGAGCCGCAATTCAAGAATGGTCTGCGGGTGACCGATGCCCCCACGATGGATGTGGTGGAAATGGTTCTGGTCGGTCGGGTGAATAAGGAACTGGTTTCGCTGATTAATCAAGCCGGTGGCTCTGCAGTGGGGCTGTGCGGCAAAGATGGCAATTTGTTCAAAGCTCGTCCGGAAGGTCAAGAAGGGATGGGCTTTGTCGGCGAGGTGACTAGGGTGAATACAAAACTTTTGGAGTCCTTGGTCAACAGCCGCTACATTCCCGTCGTCTCCAGTGTGGGGGAAGACGAAAACGGGCAAGCTTACAATATCAATGCGGACACGGTGGCGGGGGAACTCGCCGCTGCTTTGGGGGCGGAAAAGTTGATTTTGCTGACGGATACTGCCGGCATTTTGCGCGATGCGAAAGACCCCAAGAGTCTGATTGGTAAGTTGAAGATTCAAGAAGCTCGGGATTTAATCGACACCGGCGTGGTGAGCGGCGGGATGATTCCCAAGGTGAAATGCTGCGTGCGCTCCCTGGCTCAAGGTGTCCACGCCGCTCACATTATTGACGGTCGCATTCCCCACGCCCTGCTGTTAGAAATCTTTACTGATCAGGGTATCGGTTCGATGATTGTTGGGTAGGAATATCGGTTGTAAGTGCCAGAAAGGCGACTGGACAGGCTACGGGACATCTGAGACAGATGTCCTGCGGCGATTAAAGGCGCGTTAAACCGGCACGCCAACTCTGAAAGCCTTACCCTGGCAATCTCTCCCCATTTTCCCTTCTTCAAAACTCCTTTTCTGAAAAAAATACTCCCGAAACAAGCGTTCCGGGGTGTGCGGGCTTTTCGCACCTGTACCGGACTTTGATATAAAGTTAGCACCGGCGTCCGCGACCACGCTGGCTCGCCAAGGAGCGGGACACCAAAAAACAGGAGGTATATTTTGCAATTTTAGTGTAGAATCAGTGAGGTGCCAAAATTCCGGAGGGGACGGCTGAGGTGCTGTAGATGGATAAATCGATTTGAGGCTGGAGACAAATGAACATACCTCTGATTGTGGATATTGCCGTAGGCTTAATTTTTATTTACCTGATATTAAGCTTGCTGGCGTCGGAAATTCAAGAACTGATCACCACCCTGCTGCAGTGGAGAGCGGAACATTTAAAGAAATCCATTGAAGTGCTGATAGCCGGTGGCACTGACGACAGTGCGAACGCTCGTCAAGCGCGAGCGCTGGCTAATTCACTTTACGATCACCCTCTGCTGAGGAACTTGAATCAGGAAGCCAAAGGACTGCTTGCCCAGTCTTTCCGCCGGCTGAGTGAGGCAGTGGTGGGCTTGTATCGCCGATTTGTGCCGAATAGCGACAATGTTTTTGACGGGAAATCTTCCGGTCCTTCTTATATTCCTGCGGAGACATTTGCTCGGACGCTCGTTGACACCTTGAAACTTAAACCCTTGGCTCAGGCGCTGACTGTTTCGCGCGTGGAGCGGTTTAAGCAAGATGGACTCTTGGGAGAGCTAGTAGAGATTTTAAATGAATCGAATCTGGTTGAGGAGGAGAGATCCTTAATTGAGAAAAATCTCAAGAAGTTTGCGGAAAGCCTTGACGTTATTGTTGCTGATTTACAAGCCGGTCGAACTAGCTTGGAGGTGACCGTTGATCGGATGTCGGGCAAGCTGAACACCTATGTTGAGAATTGCAAGGTTGCCTTAGGCGCGGGTGAGTCATCGGGCGCGGGCGAGCCATCTCGCGCCGGCGAGATATTTCTCAGACGGCTAGAATTGCTGCGGAAAGATGTTTTTGGGGAAGCTGAGAAAAAAGCCTTACTGCTGATCTTAAAGCCCACTTTAACGGAAGTGATTCAAGTCCTTATAAAAAATCCCGAACGCTACGCAGAGTTTGAAAGGGCGATTCAAGATAAGGACAGTCCCACCTATAAAGTAATTGCTGAGTTAATCGATAATTTGCCCGCGTCTCTCAAGCAGAGTCTGGCTGAACTGGCCGATCGTGTGAAGAGTGGGGATTATAGCATTGATGATGACATCAGCAACCTGCAAAAGCAAATTGAAACCTGGTTCGACCGCTCAATGGAGCGAGCGTCTGGGGTTTATAAGCGGAATGCCAAAGGGGTGGCGATTTTGATGGGTTTAGTGGTGTCTGTGACTGCTAATGCCGATACGTTATACATCGTGAATAGCTTGTCAAAAGATTCTGTGCTGCGAGCAGCGATTACTGAGAATGCAGAGCAGGTGGTCAGTAATGGGAATCGGACAGCAGAGCCTTTGGAAGCAATCAAGACAAGCCTGAGAAAATCGCTAGAGGACGTTTCCATGCCGGTGGGATGGAGCGCTGCTAACAAGCAACAGCAGGATCAGGGGGAGAAAGGATGGCCTGTTCCTTACATAAAGCGGATTTTGGGCTGGCTCGTCAGTGGGCTTGCGATTGCGATGGGTTCATCTTTTTGGTTTGATTTACTGAGCAAGGTTATGAATGTCCGTAATATTGGCAAAACTGACTTCTCTAGCAAAAAGAAGGGCACTTCTACCTAGTGCAGCTAGCAGAATTTCCCCGTCTGGCGCGGAGTGAGTAGTGAGGAGTGATTCCAATGGGAGAGTGGGAAAATTTCCCGCTCTCCCCTTCTTTTTCGGGGTGAGTGGTGAGGGGAGCCGGTGGGAGCGATCTCCCGCTGCCGGTGGCAATCGAAGCCGCTGCCGGTGGCAATCGAAGCCGCTGCCGGTGGCAATCGAAGCCGCTGCCGGTGGCAATCGAAGCCGCTGCCGGTGGCAATCGAAGCCGCTGCCGGTGGCAATCGAAGCCGCTACCGGTGGCAATCGAAGCCGCTACCCGATCGCCCGCTGCCCCCATGCCTCAGCAAGAAATTGACGAGAAACATATTGTAACGCGATCTGGATCACAGTGTACCTTTTGGGTTTACGGGTAAAGTAAAGATAAGTCGGGCACTGAGTCGGGCACTGATGGGCAAATCAAGAAAATTTAAATCTGGCCAACCGCCGGCGAGTTTTAATCTTACATGAAGCTGGCAGATCGCCCGATAGGTTGCTGTACTGTATCTGGCTGTAAGTGAATGGAAAAGGGGGATTGGGTAAAATGGATAATTTAGTGAACGAACTGCAAGAACGCAATGCGGAACTGGAGCAAAAGGTCGCCGAACTGACCCAGGAGCTGCAGGACAAAGACCAGTGTCTCTTTGAAGCGCTGGCAGAAATGCAGCGGATGAAGGAACATCTGGTACAGATGGAAAAGATGTCGATGCTGGGTCAGATGGTGTCCGGGATTTCTCACGAGATTAATAACCCGATTAACTTCATCTACGGCAATTTGCCCTATGTGGAGGAGCATGTAGAGGCTCTGCTGAAGGTTCTGCAAGCATACCAGTCGGCTTACCCAACTCGCAGCTCTGCGGTGGAAGAGGCGCTCTTGGAGGCGGAGCTGGATTTTGTTCTGGAAGATTTGCCGCGCATTGTTGAGTCTATGAAGCTGGGGGCGGACCGGATTAGAGAGCTGGTTCTCAATTTGCGGAATTTCTATCGGCTGGATGAAGCGCAGATGAAACCGGCGGATCTGAATGCCGGTATTGAAAGTACGCTGGTGCTGCTGCACAACCGCTACAAGCAAAAGATTGAGATTGTGCGGCAGTTTGGGAATTTGCCGCCGGTGGAGTGCCACATCAATCAGCTGAATCAGGTTTTTATGAATCTGATCTGTAACGCGATTGATACTCTCCAGGCGAAGGAAGCGAGTCATGGCTGCTGCGTTCCGAAGCAGATTGCGATTGTAACTGAAGCGCTGAGCGCAGACCGAGTTTCCATCAGTATTTCCGACAACGGGCTGGGCATGCCCCCAGATGTCCTGGCGCGAGTGTTTGAGCCGTTCTTTACTACTAAACCGATGGGTGTGGGCACCGGCTTGGGGCTGTCCATTTCCCACCAGATTGTCACGCAAACCCACGGGGGCGAAATCTATTGCCTTTCGACGCCTGGTGTTGGCACTACCTTTGTTGTGGAGTTGCCGGTGCGCCAGTCAAAAAGGTGCGGACAGGTTGGCAGCTCACAGGAGGCAATCTTGGCAAATAAATCTTAATCTTTGCTAAAAACTGAAAACAATTCGCATCTGCCACCCTCTATCTTGGCGGACAATTTCAATTTTTCGGATAAATTCTCGAAAGTAGAACCGGCGCTCTGATTCTGATAAGTCCAGCCAGAATTGCGGGATGGAAACCGCTTGCGCGTAGGTGCGCAAATTCACCGGCGGCAGCTGAGCCACCTGGTTTTGCAGTTCGGAAATTTCTGTGCGGAGTTTGTAAGCTCGCAAGTCAGCTGTTTCTGTGTCGAGGATGCCAAGCTCGCACAGTGCTGGAAGCTGAGCGAGGATTTGTTCTCTGGCAGCAATCTCACCGGCAATCTCTTTCTTAACTGCATCCATATCCGGCGCATTCAAACCGGCAACCGCAGGGGGCAAGTCGCGGCAAATTCCCTCAATGGTTTGCTCCAGCACTTTTTCGTAGGCAATGGCGCGGCATTTGGGCTGTTTCGGGCAGCCGGTGGGGCGCAGGTAGAGGTATTCCCGATCTTGCCGGTGGGCGGTGACGCGGGAGACTGTCATGGGACACTGGCACGCGCCGCAAACTGCCAAACCGGCAAGCGAGCGGGGGGCGCTGGCGGCGCGGGGGGGAATGCGCCGGTTGCGGCGCAGAATTCGCTCGACTTGGGCGGCTTCTTCCCGCGATACAATGGGGGCGTGGGTGTTAGAAATTACCTCGCCATTTTGATATTCCAAATCGCCGCGATAGACGGGATTGGTGAGCCACTGGCGAGCGGTGGAAACGGAGATTTTTTTGCCGTATTTTTGCGCGAGGTAGCGAACAGCACCGCGCACGGAACCGTAGAGGAGAAAGTGCTCGAAAAAATCTTTGACCGCCGGCGCAGCAGTCCGGTCGATGACGTAGCGCTCTTTGCCCCGCCGGTATCCGTAGGGGGCTTTTCCCGGAGGGGGCAGGGCTTTCAGGCGATTGCGGGCGTGTCCAGAACGGATGATCCGACTGCGCTGGTTTTGCTGGATTTCTTTCAGCAGTTTCAGTAAATCGGCTCGCACACCGGCACCCGTGGGGGTGGCTGATTCGGTAGCGATCAGCCTCACGCCGAGGGCTTCCAATTCCGCCATGCGATCGCAAACTTCCCCCACGGTGTCGCCCAGTTCTTCCAGACGCCGAATTAAGAGATAATCCGCCGGCGCTGTTTTGCAGTCGCTCAGCAACTGGAGAAGCTGGAAGCGCTGACCTAAATCTTGGTATACTCTGTCTATTTCCCAGCCCCAGATAGTTGGGGCGGGTGCCTGTTCAAGCAGCGGGTCGCTGTAGGAATATGCGATAATTTTCATGGTGGCAGGAGCAATTTTTAAATTGCCTCTACATCTGGCTGAACTCTAGAATATTGCCGTCTGGATCGTGGGTGAAGAGGGCGGCTCGACCGGAGGCGCTCATCTGCACTTGGCACCCGTGAGCGAGCAGCTGCGCTTTGACTTCTTCTAGGTTGGCAACGCCGAAGGCGACGTGCCGGTTGCGCCCCCACTTTTCGGGATTCTGCATTTCGGCTCGAAAGCCGGTGTCTTGAATCAGGTGTACCTGAGCGTCTCCGATTTGATACCAGGCTCCGGGGTATTTGAGGGTGCGGTCTACTTTGGGGAGTCCCAGGATTTGGCCGTAAAATTTTTCGGCTCGCTCCAGGTCAGAAACGAGTACGGCGGTGTGGAGGTACTGGGTGATTTGCATAGGGTGAGTTGGGTTGGGTGTTCTTAACTTTAATTTAAACCGCCAAGACGCCAAGACGCCAAGGAAGAAGCGATTTTGTGAGATATAGCGCTTCTCATATTAGTGAGGTACTGAGAAACCCGGTTTCTTAAAGAAACCGGGTTTCTGGACCATCGTTCATCCAACTGAGAACCGCTATAGTAAAATAGCGACTGTTCCGTTTAGATGTTCCGATGAAAGAAGTGTCCTTGGATTTAAATTTGCCCAGTCGGGAGCCGGCTAGTGCTGTCTGGTTTGAGGACATGCTAGCATCACTGGGCGTCAGTCGGGGCGCGGGTTGGCCCGATAGGTTTGGCCAATCTCTGCGCCGGTGGTTCGCGGAACATGGTCACTCTCCGATTAAGACTCTCAGCTTGTTTGCTGGCGGTGGGGGACTTGATATTGGTTTCCATGATGCCGGTTTCGAGATTGTTCAGATGGTGGAGCTTGAAGCGAAGTATGTGCGCACGCTGGAGAGAAATTCGCAGCCGGGGAAATGGCTGTCGAAAGTTCACCCCACCTGCGCTGATATCAGGAAGTTTGTCCCGGATTCACAGCTAAAGGTAGATTTTATCATTGGGGGGCCGCCCTGTCAAACGTTTTCGGCTGCTGGGCGCAGGGCGGCTGGGGTGGCGGGAACGAGCGATGCCAGGGGAACGCTGTTTCAGGAGTATGTCCGCTTGCTGAAGGCGCTGCAGCCAAAAGGGTTTCTGTTTGAGAATGTTTATGGTATAATTGGCGCTCAGAAAGGGGAGGCTTGGCGGCAAATCCAGAAAGCTTTTAAGGATGCCGGGTACAGGATTTTTTATCGCATACTGGATGCGGCTGATTATGGTGTGCCGCAGCATCGGGAGCGTTTGTTTATTGTTGGGCTGAAGGAAGGGAATTATTTGTTTCCCTGTCCGACTCACGGGCCAGATTCTCCGGGTCAGGAGCCTTTTTATACAGCTCTGGAGGCGGTTGCCGGTGCGGATACGTCTGGCGCTGAGGCGGGGATTGGCGGGCGCTACGGGCATTTGCTGGAAAATATTCCTCCGGGGTTGAATTATAGCTTTTATACGGAGGAAATGGGGCACCCGCAGCCGGTGTTTAGCTGGCGGTCGAAGTTTTCGGACTTTCTTTATAAGGCTGACCCTGAGATGCCGGTGCGGACGATTAAGGCGCAGGGGGGACAGTACACCGGCCCTTTTAGCTGGGAAAACCGGCGCTTCACAATTGCAGAACTGAAGCGGCTGCAAACGTTTCCTGATCAGTATGAGATTGTGGGGAATGGAGCCGTGTGTGTGGAACAGATTGGGAATTCTGTGCCGCCGCAGCTGGGGAGGATTTTGGCGCTGAGTATTTTGGATCGAGTGATGGGGGTTCAGTTACCGTTTCCAATGCATTACTTGCCGCCGGAAAAGGAGCTGGGATTTAGGCAGCGCAAGCGCCAGCTGACGGAAAGATACGCTGAAAAGGCTAGAGAGGCAATCGCACTCGCCGGCGGTAAGGCGTCACCGGCAGGGGGTGTGTTCCAGGGGGAAGCAGTGCGATTTTTGTCCTTGGCGGATTTTGCCTGGAGTGAGAGAGAAGTTCCTAACAGCGTGAGGGTGAATTTGAGGTACGATATGAATGAGAAGTGCTGGGAGATAGTCGCGGGTGCCGGTGAGACGGATCGAGACGAGAATCAATATCTGATTGAGGTGTTCCCATCTTCGGGGCGTGAGGATTGGGGGTTGGGCACAAGAAAGGTCAAACTGTGCGCTAAGGATTTAGAGAAGCCGGTGTTTACGGCACTGTGGAAGGCGTTTGAGGAAAAACTGGTTGAGGTGACGGGTAAGGCGGATTTGGTTCAGCTTGCCGGTTATTACCAGTACACTCCGCGCATCAGGGGGGTGATGAGTTTTGATCCGCAATTAAGGGTTGAGCCTTTCTGGCGTGTGGTTCAAGGTGTGGTGAGTGGGATAGGGGTGGCTACTCAATTGCCGGTGCAAGATTTGGCACTGCTGTGGGGAGTTAATACTGAGGATGTGTTTTATTGCTTGCAAGTTTTGCGCGGTATGGGGTATGAGGTTAGGAATCACAATACGAATTCGCAGATTAGGAGAGGAGAGTATTTAATTCCTTATGGGTTTCCGACTCTGACGCCGAGAAGTGTGCAGCTGCGGAAGAATTTGAACGGGATCATCCCTTTTTTGCAAAGAGGTTTACCCTCACCCCCCCCTAACCCCCCTCTCCCAGGTCGGGAGAGGGGGGAAAAATAAAGAATTATCCCCTCTACCCTTGTGGGAGAGGGGTAGGGGGTGAGGGGGATTACGAAAATGGGATGATCCCCGTTTCTCTAATGATACAATATTTTTATTGTCAGCCACACCTGCTTTAAGAGAGTTTGGCAGTGTGTCACACCGGCACGTCTCTTTTGCGCTAAAACTTGTTAAAAGAGTATCGCAACATTTCCCATGAAACAAATCTCTGAACACAAGCCTTTTAGCCCTTGGGATTACAAACCTTGGTGGTGCCAGCCCTGGTCAATTATCCTGACAGGCGTCACCCTGATTAGCGGCAGCTGGTTCCTGCTGAAAACCGTCTGGATAACCGCTATTGTCGCCGTGCCGGTGCTGGCGTGGATGGGCTTCTTCTTATTAATCTGGCCAAAACTCATGCAGGAATATTACCGGCAATCCCTGCAGGATTCCCCGCCTGCAGACTAGGACTTCTTAGCTCACTAGAAACCGGGTTTCTTAAAGAAACCCGGTTTCTGGCCCCCTTCCAGGCTTAACAATTACTTTATAAATCAGCCCTGAGCGCGAACACCGCACCTCAGCCAAGGTCATTACCATAAAAATTTCATTTCGTCAACTCTTTTTCCAGCTCTATCTGAAGCCCGCGCAGGCGGGCTTTGCTTGTGTAGCCCCAGACTTCAGTCTGGGGGTCTGGAATATCTGGAAGCCTTGAACAATCGCGCTCATATTGCTGTATTATAAGTCTGATATTTCAGGAAGTCAAAATCAATGAAAGGCAAGCGCGTATTGCTCACCGGCGGCACCGGCGGACTCGGTTTGGGCGTGACACCGGCAGTTCTGGCCCGAGGTGCAGAAGTCACCATTCCTTATGTCAGCGCCCGAGATGTGGAACGCCTCAAAGGCATACTCTCACCGGCAGACATTGCCCGGATTCGGTTTGTCTCAGCTAACCTCGCCGATGAAGCCGCAGTAGAAAAGCTAGTCAGCGACATGGAACGGGTGGACGTACTCATTCACTTAGCCGGCGGCTTTGATATGGGGAAAACCGACGAATACAGCTACGAAGACTGGAAAAGACTCTTGGATCTCAACCTGAATACGACCTTTTTAACCTGCAAACACAGCCTCGCTAAAATGCGGCAAACCGGCTACGGGCGCATTGTTACCGTAGCGTCGCGGGGTGCCGTACAGCCAGTGGGACAAATGGCGGCTTACTGCGCCTCTAAAGCGGGAGTTGTCGCCCTGACACAAGCGATCGCAGACGAAACCAAAGGCACCAATATCACCGCTAATTGTGTCCTAGCCAGCACCATTGACACCCCCAGCAACCGGCAAGCGATGGGCGAAGAAAATGCCGCCAAGTGGGTGAAACCCGAATCCCTCGCAGAAGTCATCTGTTTCTTAGCCTCCGAAGCTGCCAAAGACGTGCGCGGCGCTGCTGTTCCCGTTTATGGCAGCATCTAGAGTTTGGGGTGCCCAAATAAACCGGGTTTTTTAAAGACGGGTTAAAGAAACCGGGTTTCTTAAAGAAACCCGGTTTCTGGTGGGATTTACGTCAAGAAACCCGGTTTCTTTAAGAAACCGGGTTTCTCCCCTTTCCTGCTAAAATCAAAATTGACGAATGGGAATTTCAATGGTAAACTCTGTTCCCTGACCGGGAGCGGAAGTGCACTTCAGCTTACCCCGGTGTTTTTCCACGACAATAGAGTGGGAAATGGCTAACCCCAAGCCGGTGCCGGCACCCACCGGCTTGGTCGTGAAAAAGGGGTCAAATATGCGGCGTTGCACCTCCTCACTCATACCGGAGCCATTGTCAGCGATCGCGATACGAACACAGGAATGGGGCATGGGGGATTGCCAAGAATCTTCCCCATGCCCCACTGAGGTGCGAATCCAAATAGTGGGAATTGGGGATTGGGGATTGAGGATTGGGGATTGCTGTTCTTCCCCATGCCCGATGCCCTTTTGCCCATGCCCCATTTCCAAAGCATCAATTGCATTAGTCAGGATATTCATAAATACCTGGTTCAGCTGGCCGGCATAGCACTCCACTTCGGGCAGATTCCCAAAATCTTTGAGAACCTGAATGCCAGGATTGCCCGGTTTTTCTTTCAGGCGATTTTGCAAAATCAGCAGCGTGCTTTCAATCCCCGCGTGAATGTCAACCGGCTTCATGTCGGATTCGTCCAGCCGCGAGAAAGTGCGCAGGGAAAGAACAATCTCGCGGATGCGCTCAGCCCCCACCTTCATGGAAGACAGGATTTTCGGCAAATCTTCAACCAAGAAATCGAGGTCGATTGCTTCTGCAGCCTCGGCAATAGCCGGCACCGGCACAGGATAGTGCCGCTCATAAAGGCGCACCAGCTCAAGCAATTCTTCGATATATTCAGTCGCGTAGGTGATATTGCCGTAGATGAAATTGACGGGGTTGTTGATTTCGTGGGCCACACCGGCAACCAGCTGTCCGAGAGAGGACATCTTTTCAGTATGAATCAGTTGGGTTTGGGTTTGTTGCAGTTCCCGCAGGGCTGTTTCTAGCTGAGTTGCTTGCTCTCTCAATTGAGCTTCCGATTGCCGCAATGCCTCTTCTGCTCGCTTGCGCTCCGTAACGTCCACGCCAATTCCCCAGGTTCCCCAACCGGGAATCGGGAAGTGCTGGGAAATATTTGACCAAGCAATCGTCTTAACACTGCCATCCTTACAAACTATTTCCCACTCCCAGTCCCGATAGTCATTGCCGCGCCTTTGCCATTCGGCTGTCATGCGCTCGCGATAAGCCGCATCCGGATACAGCAGTGCCATCGCCTGGGGATTAAAAATAATATCCTGAGCGCGGTAGCCGGTGACTCGCTCAGCTTCCCGGTTCCACACAATCAGGTTAAACTGCTCGTCAAAAACGCTCAGCATCACCGGCATATTTTTCAGCACCGTGCGCAGGCGATCCTCACTCTCCCGCAATGCCTCTTCTGCCCGCTTGCGCTCGCTAATTTCTACGACAACGACGCCGACAGCTCCCGGTTTTCCATCCACCTTGAGGATGGGAAAATAAGAAGCCAACCAGTGACGCAATCCCCCCGGCTGTCTTGGGGTTTCACCGGCTATCTCGATGTTGAGAATCGGTTCGCCCCCACTCAAAATGCTGCGATAGATGGGTTCGAGTGACGGCGCGATTTCAGGCAAAACTTCCCCCAAGGTTTTGCCGATATGCTCCGCCACAGACACGCCATTGATTTCGGCGAGAGCTTGGTTGATTTCAACAAACTCCAGCCGGTCGTTAATGATAGTGATGCCGACGGGCGCTGAGGTGATAAAAGAGTTCAACAGTTGCTCGCGCCACGCTAATTCTCGCTCCAGCGCTTTGCGCTCGCTGATGTCCGTAATTGTCCCGACATAGCCGGTAATTTCTCCCGCCTCCCCAATCTCTTGCACCGCCTGACCGACAACCCAGGTTTCTTTCCCGTCCGGACGCAAAAAGCGGTACTCTAATTTAAAAGGCACATTAGCAGTTGCAGCCTGATACCATTCAGCGAAGACGCGCTCTTTCTCATCGGGATGTATCGCTCTTACCCAACCGTCTCCCAGAGCTTTTTCGGGGGTGAATCCGGCAATTTCGCACCACCGATCGTTGACATACAAGCAGTCCCCTCCGGCAGTCGTGTGAAATATCCCCACCGGCGATATTTTTGCCAAAGTTTGATACCGGTGTTCGCTCTCCCGCCGTGCGGCTTCAGCCTCTACGCGGTGCGTGATATCCTCTACTATACCGATAGCATATTTCGGAGCGCCCGTTGCTTCGCGCACCACCGACACAGTGAGACTTCCCCAGACACACGAACCATCTTTGCATATGTAGCGCTTTTCCATCGAGTAAGTGGAAATTTCACCGACAAAACAGGCGCGACGGTATTGCAGATCGGTTTCCCAGTCATCCGGGTGAGTGACAGTAGGCAGCGAGAGCGCCAGCAATTCCCCCTCGGTGTAACCCAGCATCTCGCAAAACCGCTGGTTAACCCGAATAAAATGCCCATCCTGCGCCACCACGGCAATGCCGGCAGCCGCCCGCTCAAATATGGCGCGGAATCGCTCCTCACTCTCGCGCACAGCCTCCTGCGCCCGCACGCGACTGGTGATGTCTTGGGAGAAGATATAAACTCCATCCCCAGAGGGAAAGACCCGCTGCTCGAACCAGCTGTCTGCAGGTGCGTCACACTCTTCAATCGTGACAGGGATTTGCTGACTTTTGGCTCGGTGATACTCGCCGTAAAAAGTGGAGCTTGCAGCTTCTGGAAACTCTTCCCACAGACTCTTGCCGAGCAGTTCTTGCCGGCTTTTGCGCATCTTTTGCTCCGCCCTGCTATTAATATAGGTAAACCGCCACTGATTGTCTAAGGCTATAAATGAATCTGTGATACTTTCCAGAATATTCACAATTTGCCGGTTGGATTCTCGCAGCTCCTCCTCTTTGCTCTGACGCTCTTCCATTTCGCGCCGCAATAACTCGTTGGCTTGTCTGAGTTGGCTCGTCCGCAGCTCGACTCTGCTTTCCAACTCTTCTTTTGCCTGTTGCGCTGTAGCCAAAGCCCGCTCGCGCTCCGCAACCACCGCCGCCAAAACCAGCGCCGTCAGGGTAATAACGCCAAGAAACGCTTGCAGTGACAAGAGCGATTCGCTCTGCGACTCCTTGATAAAGGGGCCATGACCGCTTAGCGTGCTCCAGATGGCAATTCCTGAAACGATGGCGCTCAACAGCGTTGCGCCGCGCTGACTGAAACGAAACGCCGCCCACACGAAGAAAGGAATCAGCACAGACGACGGATAGATTCCAAAAAATACAATGTTGCTAACACTGACCAGCAGCAACTGCAACAATAAACCCTCGGCCAATGTTTTAAATTTTCCACTCAAAACTGAAATAATATAAGTTAAAAATTCACCATTTGTAAGTTGGAATTTGGCATTTTTAATGGCTCCGCTCCAAGTCAAGAACACCGGCGTCACCACGAGAACGCCAATGGCGCTGGCTGCCCACCCGGTAAACCAAACTGTTTCGTAAGCTTCCCACGGAACGCGCCCGCTCAGACAGTCAGTGAGTGCGCCGGCAGCTGCGCCCGCAACCGGGCTGAGCAGCGCCCCGAAGGCGGCAAATCTGGAAACATCCCCAGCTCTGTCCAGCCGCATGCCGCTGCCGGCAAACCGGCGCAGCAGAAAGCCACCCAACAGGGGGGTCAAGGTGTCGGCTGCTGCGGAGGCGAGGGCAGCCGCAATCCCGGTGGCAGACATTTCCGGCGCGACGGCGAGGAACGCCCCCAGGGCGAGAGCTGGCCACACCCCATACCCCAGCAACAGGACAGCCGCCAAGCCGAAACCTGCCGGTGGCCACACCGGCATCTGATGTCCCGGCAGGATGGCCATTGACTGCCCCAGTCTAGCCGCGCCAAAATAGAGGCCGGCAAGCGCCACCGCCACTGCCGAACGTAGCAACCAGTTGGGCAACGAGCGAGATTTCATCTTTCCTTTATGATTCTTTTATGATTTTTGAGCTATTGTAAACTTTTTTATATCAACTCAAGCCGGTGAAAGCTGTCTGATAGCATGAAAATAACAATTTTAAAAGCCTTAGGCATCGGCTAGCCGCAGGAGAGACACCCTCGGTTTTCACGGACGCTCTCAGAAGTAGGGTGCCCTCCCCCCAGGAACGCACCCTACTACAATAGTTTTAGACCCTATAAATCGCGTCTCTACAATAGTTTTAGACGCGATAAATCGCGTCTCTACAATAGTTTTCACTCGTTTCACTCGTTCCCAGGATCTGCCTGGGAACGCGGTTCTGGAGGCTCTGCCTCCTTTCTGTAATAAGCTGTGTAATAAACAGATTAAAAGCGTAACAGCTTATTCCCAAACCCGCTACGAACCAAACAGTCTCGTTTGCCCCTGAATATCAGCAGTTCCCAGACAAATTTGTCGCGTTCCGTTGGGAATGTGAATCCAGCCCAAATCCTTCAGGCGGTGATTCAGATTGGAGATAGTGACGCCCAGCTCCTCTGCAATCTTATACAAATGCGACCACTTGGTTAAATCCCGCCCCTGCCGTTTTTGCTCTAAAATATAGCGCGGCATCAGCAAGCAGCTGGCAAAATACTGCGCTTGCCACTCAATTGATTCTACCTTATAATTATTACTCGTCCCCCTGCAGACAAACGGCTGTGAGGGCTTGGCCGCCGCTGCCCCCAAATTGCCAAAATCCAGCTCCAACTGCTTGGCAACACCATCCACTTCGTCCTGGTTGATGTGCAGCACCCAGTGCCCTATTTCATGGGCGAGCGTCGATTCTTGAAACCCCTGCGGCAGCTTGAGAATCTCTTCGTTAATCTCTATTTGCCGCAACTCGGGCAGAATCCGCGCTGCGATCGACCCCTCCCGATCTGGCGGAATACAGTCCCAAATCACCCCCAAATCCAAAAAGTCCGCCACCAGACTCGCCTCAAATGGCCATTTGGGAGCGAAATTCCGCGTCCGCTGCATGCGCATCAGCAACTCAGAAGCCCGACGCTCAATGGATTCCTTGGAATAGAAGCGATACGGCTTGAAAATGCTCAAGGTTACTCGCCCTCACTCGCAGCTTGAAACACCTTTTGGGCAAAATCCGGATTTTCCCGCATCCTCCGCAGCAGTGCCGGCATCTCCTTGTAGTGCTGCTTGAGAAAATCCTCCGTTCCTTGCGGTAACCTGCCGGCAAGGCATATTAACTCCTCCGCGTCCAACTCCAGATGCCGCGCCAGCGAGCGAATCACGTCCTCTTTGGGGGGATAGTCCGCCCGGTCGTTCTCCAGTTTGGACAGATATGTGAAGTCCAGCTCAACTAGCTTGGCCAGCTCCCGCTGGCTGTATCCTTTGGCCTTACGCGCTGTAAGGATCTCCTTTCCAAATGTCTCGCTCACATCTTCTGTTTTCCTGACTGCACCTGCATCATAGGCGATTTTGAAGAAAAAATCAATCTTGCCTTGACGAAAAAATCAACGCCGCGCTAGTATAGGTGTGTTGAGTAAAAAATCAACGGAAGGGCAGCGGCACGGATGGTGCTGCCTGCAGAGTCAGCTCAATCGGTACGCTATATGTGGTGTATCTGCTGCATCGGCCCAGAAGTGTGGGGGTGCGGCACCGGCACCGGCTTCCAGGCGTTGTGCCAGTCCTGCCGGCTCAAACACACGAGTCCCCATAAGGCACTATCACGGAGAATCACAATGCTCAAAAGTTGGACAGACACTCACTACAAGCTTGCGGACGAGGACTGGCTGTATATCGCCAAGCACGAAGCCAATGGTTCAGTCTCCCTCGTCTGTCCGGGCTACGCGCGGGATGGGCAAGGCTTCAGCATCCATTTTACCACCGCTCAGATTGAAATACTGGAGCATTTGGTTGAGGCGCTGCGTGCTGTGAAGGCGGTGCCAGTTGCCGCAGCCGTTCCCTGTGCGGCGCAGCAGGAGCCATATCCCAACCGCCAGCCGGCATCAGCCAACCCGCAGCTCTTATACCCTGTTGGGCGGGAAAAGTAGCCAGCCGGTTAATTGTTAATTGTTACTTGTTAATTGCCAGCATATAATTGGATGACTAATTAACCAAAATCAATTGACAATTAACCATGTATACACCCAAACTAATTAAGTCCATCAGTTAATATATCCCCATCCATAGCTGGATAAATACAAGCTTTTTCGTTAATAGCGTAACTTGCAAACCAACTTAATAACACCTAACCCATAAACCCTGAGAAAGCCATGAACAGCAATAACCCCAACAAACAGAGTGAAATTGTTCTTCACGCCCAGCTGGAAATTTCTGACGCTCTCAGCCAAGACACCCAAGAGCATCTCCAAGAACTTCAAGAGGATGCGCGCTTATTTGTCGCAATCTATAGAACAGGCGCAGACTCGCTTTGCCAAAGTGCTGGCAGAAAACCGGCGGCTGAAAGGGTTTCTGCTGGAAATGGTGAAAAATTGCTCCTGTCAGGAAGGAAGCCGGTGCCCTCAGTGCCAGCGGATTCTGGGCACCTTGAACCATTTTGGCATTTAGATAGCCTCCGCACCCGCCAATTTTAAAAAGTTGCGCTATCACCGCACCACAATGCTGTTTTTTATGTAAATTAGTTGCAATAAATCTTGGAGCGAGGGCTTCCCCCGCAACCCGCAATCCCACCCTCACCTCAAATTGCCCCGGCTTTCTGCGGTAGCGCCCTCGGGCACCGGCTCCCTCCCCTCCCTGATATCAATTCCGGTTAATTGATTTGATATTTTTCTCCCCCGCACCAGAGCACCCCCGCACCAGAAACCAACGCGGTCGTATTCTAATCATTTAAACGGAATTGCTGGCATTTCCTTTTTGCATAAAACGCTTACGCGCTACTCACGGACACACTCCTCCTATCATCTCCGCTTGATTCGATCGCGTTCTGGCGATAGGGGTTGGGGATGAGGGTGAGGGGCAAATATCTCAATTGCCGTCAAGTGACCGTCCACGACCTGACATCAATTTTAACAATTTTTAAGAAAAGTTTTAATTCTTTTAACAACTGCTTGGCAGTGACCGGCAGCTAGGGCACTATCTAAGCAGGTGTTTTTTCACAAAGAGTTCAGGTTTAAACGCTTACAGGCCAATAAACGCTAGCATTCTTAACATCCTGTTATATTAGCCACATCTGCCATGCCACTAAATGACTCGGCCATCTATTCATCCGCTATAGAAGACGCAATTGACCCCTTACCCCTGATTGTTTCACCGGAAACTCCTGTAGCAGAAGTCTTGGCACTGATGAGCCAGGTCAGGAGCAACTGCCGGCTGCCCGCTGCCGGCTCCCCGTCAGGCGCAACTGTACTGCCGGAAATACGCGCCACTTGCGTGTTGGTGATGGCAGGTGCCGAGGCGGGGATGTATTGCCCGCTGCCCGGAAGTGAGGCAAGCGGTGAGCGGCCTGTACTGGGCATATTCACAGAGCGGGATATTGTCCGGCTGACTGCTTCGCGCAAGGACTTCAAAAACCGCAAGGTGGCTGAGGTGATGACCAAGCCGGTGATTACCCTCACCCAATCTGGATCGCAGGGGATCTTCACAGCGCTTTCCCTGTTTCGCCAGCACCGGATTCGCCACCTGCCAATCTTGGACAGAGAGGGAAAGCTGCTGGGGATGGTGACGCCCGAGACGATTCGCAACGCCCTCAAACCGGCCAACATCCTGACGCGGTTGCGCTTTGTCAAGGACGTGATGCGCACCTCCGTGATTCAAGCCCCGAAAGACGCATCCGTGTTTGAGCTAGCCGAGCTGATGGCTTACCATCACGTCAGCTGTGTGGTGATTGCCGAACAGCGGGGAAGCGAGGGAGCACAGGAGCCATCTCCCGCCTCTGTTTATGTGCCGGTGGGCATTGTCACCGAGCGGGATATCGTGCAGTTTCAGGCGCTAGAGCTGGATTTGGGCAAAATGCAGGCAAAAGACGTGATGAGCTCCCCCCTCTTCTGCCTGACTCCAGAGGAGTCGTTGTGGTTCGCCCATGAAGAGATGCAGCGCCTGCATGTGCGGCGGATCGTCGTCACCGGCACTCAGGGGGAATTGCTGGGAATTGTCTCCCAGACCAGCTTGCTGCAAGCCCTCGACCCCAAAGAAATGTACGGCATCATCGAAGCCCTGCAGCACGCCGTCGAAGAGCGCACCAGCGAGCTGAAACAAACCAACGAGCGATTGCAAACAGAAATTTTGGAGCGCCGGCGGGCGGAAGTTGCCCTGCAAGAAGCTCACGACGAGTTGCAAATACTGGTTGAGGAGCGCACAGCTGAGCTAAAAGCCGCCAATGCCAGACTCCAGCAGGATATATTCGAGCGCCAGCGGGTGGAAGTCGCCCTGCGGCAATCCGAATCTCAAATGCGACTGCAAGCCCAGCACCTGGCGCAGACCTTGCACGAATTGCAGCAAACCCAAACCCAACTGGTGCAAGCGGAAAAAATGTCTTCCCTAGGGCAATTGGTTGCCGGTATCGCCCACGAAATCAACAATCCCGTCAATTTTATCTACGGCAACCTGTCTTATGCCAGTGAGTATATCCAAGACCTGCTGCGCCTGCTCAACCTCTACCGGCAGACCTACCCCGATCCGGCACCTGAAATTAAGGAGGAAGCCCAGGCTATCGAGCTCGATTTCCTGACGGTAGACCTGCCGAAACTGCTAGATTCCATGAAGCTGGGGGCGGAGCGCATCCGCCAGATTGTCCTGTCTTTGCGCAACTTCTCGCGCCTGGATGAGGCGGATAAAAAGCGGGTTGACATTCACTCTGGGATTGACAGCACCCTGCTGATCCTGCATCACCGGCTCAAAGCCAAATCTGGACATCCCGCCATTGACATTGTTCAGGAGTACGGCGTTTTGCCGCCGGTGGACTGCTACGCCGGCACCCTCAACCAGGTGTTTATGAATATCCTCAGCAATGCCATTGACGCCTTAGAAACGACATGCATCAGGTGTCAGGCGTCAGACGATCAAACCCTGTCCGCTATCCGTTCCCAGGTGACAGGAAATGAGGCGGCGAAAAATCACCTTTCCGATCCTTTAGCTAAATCCAAAATCTGCAGGCTGACTTCCCACACCCGCCCTGAAAGCTGTTACCTGAAACCTATTATCCGCATCCGCACCGAACTGATAGACAGCAACTGGGTGGCTGTCCGGATTGCCGATAATGGCCCGGGCATGCCAGAAGAAGTTCGCCAGCGCCTGTTTGAACCATTTTTTACCACCAAGCCTGTGGGCAAAGGCACAGGTCTGGGGCTGTCTATTAGCTACCAGATTGTCGTGGACAAACACCGGGGCCAGTTGGAATGCGTCTCAGAACCCGGAAAGGGTACGGAGTTTATTATTCAGATTCCTGTCCGCCAACAAAAACTTTCAACCCCTTTGATGTCAAAAGTAAAACTCATCAGCTAGACAGCCGATTTTTCCGCAGCGCTTGACTGGCAGCAACTGTCCCAGACATAGGAAGATTTTAAAACATCTACATTTTTTTCGAGGTAACATAAGCAAAGAATGTGATATAATGGCAATATTATGCAAAAACTAAACCCGGTTTATTCTGACTGCGTGGGAACTGAAACCGGGGGGACAGAAACCGGGTTTCTTCTCAACTGTTGCCCAATTTGACCGCATCCCAGCCAAAAGAAACCCGGTTTCTTTTGACTGCGCCGGGACAGAAACCGGGGGGACAGAAACCGGGTTTCTTCTCAAATCAAGCCCAATTTGACCGCATCCCCGTCAAAAGAAACCCGGTTTCTTTTGACTGCGCCGGGACAGAAACCGGGGGGACAGAAACCGGGTTTCTTCTCAACTGTTGCCCAATTTGACCGCATCCCCGTCAAAAGAAACCCGGTTTATTCTGACTGCGTGGTGACACGGGTTTATTGATGTTCTGCCGTTTCTAGATGTTTAGTGTATTTTTGTCCGGAGGGAGCGCCTGCCCTACGTCTATATATCGTATAACAGGCGTTCCCTCCGACGATCGTGTCCATTACTGAGCTGTCTGTTGCTATAATCGTAGGCGCAACTCTCAACAGAGGTCAACCTTGAAGCCCTTAATTCAATTTTCCCTCGACGGCGAAGACTCAATCCTGGTGGAAGTGGAGGAACTGCCAGAAGACGATGACTCTGGATTGGTGGCCATCAGTGGCAACCAAGTCATCAAGACAGCCCAACAATCCTTTGACGCGGCGCTGGAAAAAATCAAGCCAATGGCTGCGAGCATTATTAGCAAAGTGCGCAGTCTCAGCGATCCGCCGGATGAAGTGGAAGTCAAATTTGGGGTGAAAATGTCGTCCGAAGCCGGTGCGGTGATTGCCAAAGCCAGCTTAGAAGGCAATTATGAAATTACTCTCAAGTGGAAGCGGGAGAAACAATAAATGAGCCAAGGACTGCAACCGGCAATCGTGCGGATTTACCAAGCAACCGGCAAAGTTATCGGCGCGGGTTTCCTGGTGTCGGAAAAGCACGCCCTCACTTGCGCTCATGTCGTGAATGCCGCACTGGGCAAACAGATGACTGCTTCTGAACAGCCCGCCGGCACAGTTAGCTTGGATTTCCCCCGGCGCAACTTGGGGGAAATC